>ERZ827156.204-NODE-204-length-89269-cov-19.723810_pt1 | contig 89269 bp, 97 predicted proteins | sample MGYA00519919_ERZ827156 | MGnify/ENA primary metagenome ERZ827156 (study PRJEB31778, sample SAMEA3449269) | human gut metagenome | biome: human gut; feature: human-associated habitat; material: faeces | place: United Kingdom | collected 2010/2012 ... | reverse complement strand
GGTAGGCGGTTAGTCCTTCAGCAGAGGGACTGTGACCCTCTGATTACATAGAAACCCGAACGGGAATCCACTGGAAAGGAGGGCTAAGCCAATGAGTATTGTAGATTTTATAGCAGTAGTGGGCTTCGGCTTAACCTGCTTTAGTATCGGATACACATTCGGTAAGGATAATCATAAACCACAAAAATAGCCGCCCCAGTCTGGTAAACTAAGCGGCAATTTTTGTCTAACTTTATATCGGACTAACCGTCTATCGGTAGCACTCTTTTTCTATAATCATATTATCACGGTTCCATAGAAATGTCAAAATTTTTCTTTGCTTTGAGAATCATCTGCGGCTTCGATAATCTGTATTGCCTTTTTCGCTTCATCACCTTCCACCAATACATCCACACCATACATACCAAATCCCGGTGCACCATGCATAGCGACGCTTGCACTCGCTTCCTGTGAAAAAGCAGCAATTCCTTGTTCTTTTAAAAGTTCTATAATTCTTCCCGCTTCTACTATATCTTTAGCGTTGTAAATTTTTGTACTGCCTGTCTTTGTCGTTGGAATATCTCTTTGCTCCCCATTAACTGAAATCCGGCGTCTGTTCCGGTTAAAATATGATAATACTCTGAGAACAATAAATGCCACGATTGTAATTCCACCCAGAAAAAGTAAAGCGAAATATATCGTTTGCTTCTCGGTTGCCCCCATTCTTCTCAGGCAGATACCATAAAACACAGAGAAAATTCCTGCACAGATCACACTGGTAAGGAAATCTCTCCATAGTGCCTCTCTCGCAGACAAGCCTTTATCCCAAATGCCATTATGTACCATAATAAACGCATATACAATTCCGCCTACCAGAGCAATTAACGTTTCACCCAGCACCAGACGAAGATTTACTGCCAATAGAAGCTGTATGATAATAGCTCCAACACTGATCAGGAACATAGATGCAAAAGCAAGATTTCCGGCTTTTAAAGCTTTTTGCTTTACCCAATCTTCATAATCAGCTACTTTGTTTAATGTTTCTTTCATCTCTTTGTTCATGGTCGAACTCCTTTCTCCATCCAGGAGCTCTTTTATTTCAATGTCATAATAATCAGCAAGTTCAACCAATATACTTAGATCCGGCATATTCGATCCTGTCTCCCATCTGGAAACGGTTCTCGCCGATACGCCAAACTTTTCTGCAAGCTGTTCTTGTGTAAGATTTTTTTCCTTACGGCATTGTTTCAAAAAAGCTCCTATCTTTTTTGTGTCCATGTTTCTACCTCTCTTTCACCTACAGCTTACCAATTATTTCAAAAAATCCCACGACACAAACCGAGAATAACCTGATTTTCCACCAGACATTGCGTGTCTGGTACAGATTAATCCATTTCAAACAAAAAATTTTCGTAATCTTTTACGTAATATCTGATATTTTTCCGGCCTTTTTGAATAATGATATGTCCCTCTGCTTCCAGTCTTACTTTCTGTGTCTGGATACCTCCGGGATACTTTTCATTCAATTCACCATTTGCTTTCAGCGTTCTCCAGTAAGGAGTTTTATCTTTCAATCTCTGATGGCTTGCCCAGGCAGCAATAGATACAAAAATTCCGGCAGTTATAGGTTCTGTAAAATCTGCATCATTCTCTTTTGCAAAAAATTCTCTTATCTTTCCAACTGTAATCACTTTACCATATGGAATTTTTTTCATCACTTCATCATAAGCAATGGGCGGTGCAAAGTACATTTTGTTTCCACCATATTTTTCAATGCTCTTTACATCCGTGATTATCTGAAACTTTGGCATATCTTTATTATCCTGCAGCATTGCATTAAAATCCTTCTTATCTTCATTAGCCATATCCACCACCTCCTGATCTAAGAATATACATCTTTCCGATTTTATGCAATGAGACACTTTTGTAAATTTCTTATCATAACCAGAATTTATAACTCTTTCCTATGGTTTAAGTGAATGCCAATATGTCCTACCCCCAGTATTATTGTAGACACGAATAACATTGGGTTTCGTCCGTATATAGCAATCAAACAACACGCTATAACTGGAAGAGTAGCACCTGCAACAGGAATACCCATTATACTGCTATAAAAATCTTTCATCGTCTTTTCACTTTTAAAATATCGTATCCAATATAATTCATACATAATCATCAGCACAAATGCAGCAATTAACCAAATCATCCATGCTGTAATACCTTGAATATTAAAATCACTGAAAATCAGCAACAAACAAGTCACTAAAACTTCGCCGGCTCTCTCAAACAACAGCAAGATTTTGTTTTCATTATGTACATATTTTTCGTAATCCTTTGGCTGATTCTTCGTCCAATATAAGTTTGGAATCATCAACATGATAAGAAAAATCAATCCAATATATGAAAATCCCAAATGCATACATTCACCTCATGATTCCCGATAATTTTCAGTTCTATAAACTGAATTACGATTTTTCATTTTGAAGAAAAATCTAAACAATCAATCGTTTTCTTAAATATCCGCTTTTCTTCATTCGTTCATATGTACCAAGTGTATCATTTTTATTTATAAACTCCAATGCTTCGTCATATTCCATTCCTAATATAAGTAAATTCATTCTTGCAGCATGCAAATAATTCTCGTACCATTCCCATTCTGGATTCCTAGACAATTCTCGAATTGTAGAGCGTGATACTATAGGATTTATTGCGTAATTATCTGGTTGACAAAAACTATTTACAATATTAATATTGTTCTCCATTACTTTTGTTTGTCCCACCATAGAACCACCCATACTATTCCATAGAGGAAAATGACCATACTTTCTTCGGAATGACTCAATTAATATGCCTTCTACTCTCTTTATATCATCTCGTCCTTGCTCACTTAACATATCCTCAATTGGAGAGTTCTGCTGCTTTGCAAATTTCTCATACACTTTTCTGTTTCTATGAACCAACGGTTGAGATAACGGCGATTGCACAAATATTGTGTAACCCAATCGTTCATTTCTTGAAAAATAATCTTCAATTTGTTTTTGTTTCGATCCCTCTTTAATTGGTAAAATCCCATTATGCTGTTTAAATCTTTCTGCTAGGTCGCCTGCTAATCCAATATAGAGAACTGCTTCCGCATAGTAATCCCAAAAACAATAAATTCCTGCCGAAGCCCAACCGTAGTTATCTGTCGGAGAACATAAATCATCGATAGCATCTGCCATTTCCAAGGTTTCTTCTTTTCTATACGCATCTATAATAACTGTTCCAAACATTACATATCTCCTTGCTAAACACCATCTGTCTTTTTCTCATTTTATCACACTCACATTCCAAACACCATTCTTATATTAGCAAAAGAACAGCCTTCCGACTGCTCTCTGTGCTTACTATAATGTAGCTAACTTACATATCGTTCGCATCCTATATATGTTTTTTCATATTCTCACAACTCCATTTCTTTGTGTTTGATTTTATTTTTCTTCTGCTGCATATTGTGCTCCTGGCTTCTTTCTCTGCCCCATTGCAGCCTGTCACTCAGTTTTCTCGGCATCTGCTCTTTTCGTTTTTGTTCTTCCAGTGCTTTTTCCTTCTGAATATCACGCCAAATTGCCGACTCTATAGTATCACTGCCAAATATCCGTAGTGCTCTTTTATATTTATCTGATATTACTTCCAGCTTATCTACATCATCACACAACTGATTGCACATATCCGCCACCTTATCAGCATCCTTTTCTAGATCATCATAATCTTTCTTCAACTGCTGATATTTATCTCTCCATTTTTCTGCTTCTCTGGAAAGTTCTATCACCTTTGCAGCTAATCCTGCAATATAATTCTTCATCTTAGCGAACAGAGGTTTAATCTTTTTATTGCGGTATGTAGACGCCAGTTCCAGTGCCCCGACTTCTGGCAACACTAATTTAATTTGCCCGGAATTCTTTAATTCCTTATCAATACTATTTATGATTGGCTGTAACTGATTCCGTTGCTTCTCCATATGCTTCAGTTCTTTGTCCGCCTGTTCTTTGCTTTCCCTGACTTGATCTCTGGCTTTTTCTGCATCAGCTTTTTCCTGATTAAGCGCCTTTATATCTGATTCTGTCGCTTCTACATCTGCTGTCAAATTTTCTATTTTCTGCTCCAGCTCCTTTATTTCTTTTGCACGTTCCTTCTTCTTAAAATTATACACATCCAGATGTTCTTCATGAGTTCCTTTCTGCTCCCATTCGATTTCATGCCGCTCCATAATCTCTGCCAGAACTTCTTTTTCATGATTGATCCATTGATTCAATTCTGTATCATGCTTGGCACCGCCTTGAAATCCAAGGCTTTTCAACGCCTGTTTCAACGAGACTCTTGTATCCATTCCTTTTCCCTTCCATCCGGTCACATAAGGTACAAAATCAATATGTAGATGTGGGGTAGCTTCGTCCTGATGCAGATAGCAGCAAAATACCCGGAGTGTTGGATTTCGTCTCTGAAAATCCTGCATATATTCATCCAATACTTTCACCGCAAGATCTCCCTCTGGTGTCCCGGCAGCCATATCTTTATTATTTCCAATCTGGAAAATTACTTCATGGAACAACTTCTCCTGCTTTCCATGCTGAATCTTATCATAATAATTCGTAATCTTCCGATCATTTCTTTTCCCGACATTATACCGTTCTACCGATTCATCAAACAGTTCTTTGTAAACATCCTTCAGATTTTCATCCCGGTAACAAATGTTCAGATATACTCTGTTCTGATTAACATTTTCTGCAATAAAATCCCTTCTGTTATGCGCAAGAGAACCTGTTCCTGTCATACCGCTGATTGTTCTTTTCATCATCCTATTTTTTCACCTCACATTCTCTAAATAGTGCCGGATACGGCACATAAATTGTATTCATGCCCGTTAGGGCGGTTTTGTTACTTTTGTCAAAAGTAACGCAAAAGCACTTTCGACAGCCGTACCGTCCATCAAAAGTACCCTTGCGCCCTGCCAGGAGCTTTTCTTCCCTTCGGTCGGTATGTCTGTGCCCTGTTATATCCTTGCCTGAATATATTCCAGGTCACCACGATACGGTGTGTCCACCAGATACCAGTTCCGCTCAGCATCCATTTCCATCCGGGTCTGTACCCATCTGCCATCCAGCAAAATCTGCAGGCATTCCCCACAATGCAATCCGGTATCAATCCATAAGTCCGATAACAAGATGCCATATCTTTCGCTACTACTGTTGTAACCAAGTCTTCCCTCTCTCATTGTCCAGTCTCCTTTCCAGATACATTCAAAATCCCTACCAAGGATGCCCTGAATCATGGCTTCCTTTCAGATGTCTTACAAAAACTTCCGTCCTCACATCTGCAACTTTTCCTTGTCTGCCATTTATACAGGAGCGTGCCACGCCCCTGTCATATGGCATCCAAAGAAGAATTACCATCGAAAGTCAGCCTGTATTCCTCGCCTGTCCAGATACTCCTGGCGAGCTTTTTCCCGTTCTTCCTCTGTTGGAGCGGTTTTTGATTTCGTATATAATTCACGTTCCACCATAGTGTTCATTTTCTGCTCCAATCCTTTTTTCACATCGTCGGCACAACTATCATCATCAAGCAGATGATATCGGAGCAGTTTCATAAATAATTGCTGCGGTACTTGTACATTTTTCATTCATAGCTCCTTTCAAGATAGCAAGATTCCCTGTTCTTAAAGAGATGGTAATCTTGCCATCTTCCCAATACTATTCAGGCAACATCCAGAACCACTGATTACCAATCTTCACAGACTCAATTTCCAGTTCCTTCTTCGCATTCCATAGTGTTTTCTTTTTAATCCCCCGACTTTCTGCTTCTTCTGCCACCTTTGTCTGGGCTACAGAACCGGATACCAAAATTTCCTTTAAAAATTCCTTTGCTTCGTGAATTTTCTGCCCCCGGTTGTCTCCGCTTAACAAATCATCTGCACTGATGTCATATTCCCCAATCCATTCAAATCCAGTATCTTTATCCAAACGAAATGCAATGGATTTTCCTTCCGGTGCAAGGGAACTTTTCACATGACACACCACACGAATTTCTGGTTCATCCTTGATTCTTCCGACAATCAGTACGCTTCTGGCTGCCGCTTGAAAATCAATAGAGCCAAGTCCACGGTATGACGATTTCCCATTACTGTTTTTGTTCATATGACCAATCAAAATAATCGCACAATGATATTTCTCAGCAAGCACCGCTACACGCTTCATCAAGGGGCGAATTTCATTTGCCCTGTGCATATCTACAGCAGCCCCCAGAAAACCCTGTATCGGGTCTAAAACTACAAGGCGTGCTTTTGTCTTTATGATAGCTTCTTCTAATCTGGCATCCATCATAGTCAACGCCTGATCGTTATCATCAATTACCATCACTCTGGAACAGTCTGCACCTGCTGAAAGAAGTCGAGGCTTAATGGTATCGCCCAACCCATCCTCTGCAGTCTGATAAATTACATTTACCGGCTCCAGATCCATTGTTTTTTCCTCCAAGGCTGGTTCATCACTGCCCGATGGTAATACTGCCTCGCCTTTTGTCAGCTTTGCAATAATCTGCAGCACCATTGTGGTCTTGCCCTCACCGGGATCTCCCTGCACGATCGTAACTTTCCCAAAGGGAATAAAGGGATAAAGCAGCCAATCTATTTTTTCTACCTCTACCTGTTCCATATTTATCAGTTTTAAATTCGGTTCATCTCTTCTGTTATCCAAAATTACCTCCATTTTCTGTTGAAAGAAAGTGGAGACTTTGGTAGAATAACCTTAGTATTTGATTTGGATTTTCTACCAAGTCTCCGCCTTTAGGTGTTTGCCGACACTTAAAGGCTTTTACTTTTCATCTTCCAATATCTCTGTTTTAAAATCACTTGCTTTCCATGTTACTGAACAATCATCACCAGTGATTTCAATTACCTGTTGCATTAATGCCCGGCAATCTGCCAGCACCTCATACAAATCCTCTGTTTCCAGATGTTCCAGACGTTCCCACAACCGCCTTATTTCAAGGCTTAACCGATCACTTTGATATTTACCAACCGCAATCTTTACTTCCTGATGTAGTACAGACTGAATGAAATATTTTCCTTTCGGCAGTCCACTCACTTTAATGCGCGCTTCTAATTCTCTGCGTTCCTCAGGTGTCATTCGAAAACAAACTGTCTGATTGCGTTTTCTATCTTTATCTAATCCACTCATTACAAATCCTCCCTGTATTCACTGTCCAGCCGTTCAGCCAGTTTTGTCTGCTTGTTTGGATAAAGATGTGCGTAGGTATTCAGCGTAGTTTCCACCTTTTCATGCCCGAGCCGATTTGCAATCTCCAGCGGTGAAAATCCCAGTTCAATCAGCATACTTGCATGGGAATGCCTTAAATCGTGTACTCTTATCCGTTTTACGCCACTTTCTTTAATTCCTCGCTGCATTTCATGCTCCAGATAATATTTTGTAATGGGAAACAGTCTGTCATCCTCCTGCAGGTCATATAAGCTGTCCATATAATCTTTGATATCTGCAGCCAGAAACTCTGGAATGGTAATCACTCTCTTGCTCTTCGATGTCTTTGGTGGTGTGATTACATCTTTCTTGCCAAGACGTTGGTATGATTTTGTGATGGAAATTGTTCTCTTTTCCAAATCTACATCTTTCGGATTCAGAGCTAGAAGTTCTCCCAAACGCATTCCCGTCCAGTACAAGATCATAAATGCCATATAAGAAAGCCTTTTATTCATAACACTGTCGATAAACTTTCTAAATTCCTCTCCTGTCCAGAAATCCATTTCTTCTGCCTTGCTCTTACCCATACTTCCGGCTTTTGCACAGGGATTGCTTTTCAAATCGTAATATCGAACCGCATAATTAAAGATTGCGCTCAACTGATTATTGATTGTTTTCAGATAAGTGGGTGAGTACCCCATTTTAATCAACTCATTCTGCCATTGCCGGATGTCAGCTGCAGTAATATCATTTACCCGCTTATTCCCGAAATACGGGAGAATTTTCAGCTCCACAATATACTTTTTCGTTCTCATGGTATGCTCCCGCAGACGAGTCTCCATATCTGCACAATATATCTTCCAAAAATCCTCAAACTTCATATCAAAGTCCGCTTTTTGCGTAATAAGGAAATTTCGAAGCCATTCCTCCGCCTCTCTTTTGGTCGCAAAACCTCTTTTAGTGGATTTCCGGCGTTTCCCCTGCCAATCCGTATAACGATACTGAATCAACCATTTTCCTGTTTTCTTGTCTTTTTCCGCTTTCATTCGACCACCTCCTATGCACTGAAACCATACCAGCGTTTTTCAAAATAGCGTCTGGGAACTTTGCCCGCAATCACCAGAAATCCCTCTTTTTCCAGTTCCTGATTCAGCTTACGAATAAGCTTGTAAGCATGACCTACAGAAACACCCAGCATTTCTGCGAGTTCATTTGCAGTAATATAAATCTTGTTGTTTTCTGCCATATATGCATCCTCCTTTTCTGTTTATAGCGTTATCGCTACTTTTTATACCTCCATTATATGTAGCGACTTCGCTATTGTCAAGTGTTTTGAAATGCCAGTAGAAAAATTATTTCAAACATGGTATAATGTAGCCATCTCGATACATGGAGGACGATAAGCATGACCATAGGAGAAAAAATCAAATACTGCAGAAAACAAATCGGAATCACGCAAGATAAACTGGCTGAGCTGACCGGTATCCATCCGGTTTCTATCCGAAAATACGAAACCAATAAAATGCAGCCACAACCTCCTCAGTTAGAGAAAATTGCAGTTGCACTCGGTGTCAGTTATAATGCTTTGAATGGCAGTGATACTGCCGGACTTCGTCTGGAAACAGTCGGTGATCTGATGGGCGTACTTATGGTGCTTTGTAATTCTGGTATCCTCCAGATCAGCGGAGAGCGAGGGGAAGACGAGATGTTAAAAGATGATACTGTATCCATCCATCTGAATCCGGTTCTTTCTTCTTATCTTGAAATCGGATATACGGCCAGAGGGAAGACACATACCCTGTCCTTGCAGGACGCTTTGTTGAATATCAGAAGTTATAAGGTGTTTAATGACTTGTTGAAATGGGAAAAGATGAATTACATCTACCAGAGTGCTTTGAAATCCGCTGGAGATAATCCAAATGAAGCTACACAGGCAGCTATAGATGAGATAGCCGAGACAAAAGAAAAAGTGGAATTGGAATTGCAGAGAAGTCAGATATTGCTTGACACTTCTGATGGCATTAAAGTGAAAGTAAATCCTAATTACTGATATTTCTTATTTAAAATATAGAGGAGACTAACATGAGCGAAAAGATTTTCAGAGATACCAGAATTCAAATTGGAATTCTAAAAAGCCGAGGAGTTATAATAAAAAATAAAAAATGGGCAAAACAAACTATACGAACAATAAATTATTATAATCTTGTTAATGGCTATAAAGAACCCTTTCTCCAAACGGGAACTACTTACGAAAAATATATTTCCGGTACTACCTTAGAAGAAATACATGCATTATATGAATTTGATCGAAAACTACGTATAATTACCATTGAGTATATACTTGAAGTAGAAAAACAAGCAAAATCTCTTATAGCTTATTCTTTTTCAAAAGCTCACGGACATAAGAATTATCTCAAACTTGAAAATTTTGATACCCAAGGAATCCAAAAATACAGTCAAGTATGTGATTTATTGAGTAACTTATATCGTAAAATCAATTCGAACATTGACAAAGATTTATCCATATCGCATTATGTCAACGGAAAAAATTATATTCCTTTATGGGTATTGGTTAATTCAATTTCCATGGGAGACATTAGTAAATTTTACTCTAATATGTTACAAAAAGAACGTGAGGACGTTGCACGTAGAATGAAATGGGGTCTGCGAGAAAACCAGTTAGCCAGTTGCTTATTTTTTCTTTCTACTTTTAGAAATCGTTGTGCACACGATGAACGAATGTATTCTTATTTATCATACGCCTATTTATGTAATAACAATTATTTTCATTATTTTCATATAAACACAAATAATACCAATAACTACTTTGCAGTGATGATTGCTTTTAAAATGGTACTTAGTAAAACGCGTTATAATGAATATATCAAGCAAATTGAAGATTTATTTGATGAATTGTCAAAGGATCTTTCAACTATTCCAATTAGAAAAATACGAAATATAATGGGAATTCCAAATAATTGGCGACGTTTAAAAACATTGAACTAATTCAATTTATAACTTGACAAAACGATGAGAATTCTGTATGATATATTCACTGATTAAGAATACTTTAGTCAGCATACAATATAATTGAAAGTACCTTGATGACCTACGTGGCTCAAGGGCATATTTTTTAGAGGAGTTGGTTTACCAGCTCCTCTATTATTTTCCGTTTTTGTACTCAATCTGTACTCAAACCACATCGTAAGAGCCCGGAAACCCGCATAAATGCTGGATTTCCGAGCTCCATTTTTTTATTCAAACTCAATCGTAGCCGGTGGTTTACCCGTGCAGTCATACAGCACGCGGTTAACTCCCTTGACTTCGTTCACTATTCTGTTGGCAACCTTGTTGAGCACCTCCCATGGAATCTGTGCTGCTTCGGCTGTCATGAAATCTACTGTGTTAACAGCACGGAGTGCAATCGCGTAATCGTATGTACGCTCATCACCCATGACACCAACGCTTCTCATGTTGGTAAGTGCTGCAAAGTACTGACCCAGATTGCTTGCGATACCTGCCTTGGCAATCTCATCGCGGTAGATGAAATCAGCTTCCTGAACGATGCGTACCTTCTCGGCTGTTACTTCACCGATGATGCGGATGCCAAGTCCAGGACCCGGGAATGGCTGACGGTATACAAGGTATTCAGGGATACCGAGCTCAAGGCCGGCTCTTCTTACCTCATCCTTGAAGAGGTCACGTAACGGCTCAACTATCTCCTTAAAATCAACATAATCAGGAAGTCCTCCTACGTTGTGATGTGACTTGATTGTTGCTGACTTGCCAAGTCCTGATTCAATAACATCAGGATAGATAGTTCCCTGAACAAGATAATCAACTGCTCCGATCTTCTTGGCTTCTTCCTCAAATACGCGGATGAATTCCTCGCCGATAATCTTACGCTTGCGCTCAGGCTCCTCAACACCCTTAAGCTTCTCATAGAAACGCTCCTGGGCATTGACGCGGATAAAGTTAAGGTCATATGGGCCATCCGGTCCGAATACAGCCTCTACTTCATCGCCCTCATCCTTACGGAGAAGACCGTGATCTACAAACACACATGTAAGCTGCTTGCCTACTGCCTTAGCAAGAAGTACTGCTGCGACCGACGAATCAACACCGCCGGAAAGAGCACACAGAACCTTGCCGCTGCCAATCTTAGTGCGGAGTGACTTAATCGTGTTATCTACAAATGAATCCATCTTCCAGTCACCTGCACAGTTACATACATCAAAGAGGAAGTTGTGAAGCATCTTCTTACCTTCCTGCGTGTGCATAACCTCCGGGTGGAACTGGACTGCATAAAGCTTTCTTGTCTTATTCTCCATTGCTGCAACAGGACAGTTCTTTGTTGTTCCTGTTACCTTGAAGCCCTCTGGAGCTTCAGCAATGTAATCTGTATGGCTCATCCATGTTACAGTCTTGCTGCTTACGTTGTGGAACAGAAGTGACTTACTGTCAACCTCGACTTCCGTCTTGCCATATTCACTTACAGGTGCTGTTGCAACAGTACCACCGAGCTTGTACGCCATGAGCTGACAGCCGTAGCAAATTCCCAGAATTGGTACTCCTGCGTCAAATATAGCCTTGTCATATGTAGGTGATGTTTCATCATATACACTGTTAGGGCCGCCTGTAAATATAATTCCCTTTGGCTTTTTGGCAAGAATCTCATCGAGACTCATAGTATAAGGTACTATCTCACAGTAAACATTACACTCTCTGACTCTTCTGGCTATCAGCTGATTATACTGTCCACCAAAATCAAGAACCAATACGAGTTCCTTTTTCATTCTTCTCCTCCGTTCCACGCGCGCAGGCGCATGCTGATAATTAATTCAAATCTGTAAATTTTATTATACAAAATTCCACCGGATATATCAACCTCATAATCCGGCTTAAATACAAGAATTTTTTGGATATAAATTGGGATATAAATTTTATTTTGCTGCGATATTTTGCAACAAATACATTTTATATATTGTAATATAAATGAAGACGCATCTTCAATACCTTTGCGAGGGGGACAACCAATGAACTGGCAGGATAACAAACCTGATTTTGAACGGCTAATGAAGCTGTATGGCTCTGATGTGTACCGCATGTCCGTGCTAAGGCTTCAGGATGCCGAGGAAGCCAAAGATGTATTTCAGACAGTATTTATGCGGCTTTACTGCTGTAATAAGGATTTTGAGTCCGACAGCCACATACGGCACTGGCTTCTCAAAGTAACCGTAAATGAATGTATCAATATCCACAAAAGTGCATGGAAGCGCCATGTCATGTCTGCATCCGGCAGCACAGCTGACCGAATAGATGCTGCTGACACAACATACGGTAATCCGTGTAGTGAATATAATAATTGCAGCAATGAGCGAACCGGCATCTGGGACGTTGTGAGCAGCCTCCCGCCCAAATACCGTGATGTCATTTTCCTGTATTACTACGAAGAACTTTCAACCGCTGAGATTGCCGACATTCTTGGCATAATGCAGACAGGCGTGCGCTCGCGGCTCAAACGTGCACGCGACATTCTTAAGAAGGAGGCCGATAATTATGAATTTTAAAGATGAATTTAACAAATGCTGTTCCAATATAAATGTACCCGACAGCATTTACAGGGATACGCTTGACAATATTTACAAGCAGACAACAGATGCAGCCGGGCAGGCTAATATGAACACATCCATTATGAAGCGCATCAGGACAAACATGCAAAACAGGTCCCGTACCCCACTGCGTGTTACCGCTGCAATAGCGTGCGCGGTTATCATCGCCGTTATCACTGTAACCGGCGTGTCCGCATTGAGACAGCTCAAAAAAAATGACGGAGGTATTGGTGGTATTTATCCCGAACCTGTCTATAATGCAGTTGGAATAAAGCCATTTACAGTGCTTGCCGGGCCTTCCAGTGAAGCCGTAACCAAAAGCGGCATCACAATATCTCCGATTCCAATGAATACATGTGGAACCGGCAATGTTGCTTCTGATACAATATATGATTTCAGTGCCCTCCCGGATTCATGGACAATTGCAGGCATATATGACGTTAATCTTTCGGTTTCCGGAAGCAATATAAGCCGGATAGAATATCTTTCATCAAGTGATAACTTTATATTCCTTCCTGCGGATACTGATGATACAGGCAGCATTGTCTTCAGCAGTGCCGGAACCTCCTACAGTATCGTGATTAGCGATATTGAAAGCAGCTTCGCTGCGGACGATGGCATTTACATTGCATTAATCACCAATGGCGAAGCCTTGGAAGAGGAAAATCCGGCGGCAGATATAACCGCATGTGTAACATTTGATGACGGAAGCATCTCCGTCAACCGGTATAGGCTGGCAGCCGGTGACAGTACCATGAATAATAACAGTATCAATATAAAGCTTGAAACCGATTACGCAGAAGCCGCAAGCCTCGCCGCACAGGACGCTCTGGATAAGGCTGATGCCACCAGGCAGGCCGGGGCTGATGCTGCCGAAGAAGCCGTTAACCGGGCTAAGGCTGCCGAGCAGGCTGAGATTGAACGCATGAAGCAGGATTACAGCAGACAGGCAGAGATTGCCCGTATGAAGCAGGAGGCTGTCTGCATAAGCGAATCGATTGCAAGAGAAAAAGCTTCCATTGCAAAAGAAAATGCACTTAAGCAGTCAGCCTCAGCTGCACAGCGCTCCAACTAAATATGTTTAATTCCTCATATTTATAATCAGTCCCTCTTCTTGTAGTTCTCGTAGCTGTGCTCTACCTTTGGTGTCTGCGCCCAGAGCTCGTCAGCGCGTGGCTGCCAGTTCTTTGCATACTGCTCGCACTTGCCGCAGAGATGTTCTACGCTCTCAGGTGACTGAAGGTCTGTTGACTTCGCTCCCGTCTCCTTAACCATTCTCTGAAGAATCTCAGGATTCTCAAGCATTGGACACGGGCGAAGGTGATTCTCATTGAATGGCTGGTTATCTCTGTATGCCATAAACAATGGCTGGTGAAGTATCTCAAGGAGTGAATGTGTTCTTATGTTAGCTCCTGAGTAATGGATGAATACACAAGGCTCTGCATCACCATTTGCATTAATATGGAAATAATTTCTGCCACCTGCAATACATCCGCCTACGAACTCACCATCATTCTGGAAGTCCATTGTGAAGAGACCCTTGCCCGTTGTAAGCTTTCTTATCTCACGGACTCTTGTTCTCATGTATGTTCTCTGCTCAACTGTCGGAAGCAGGTCAACGGCTGCATCATTGCCGACAGGCATGTAATGGAAGTAAAATGCGTAACGGCATCCCTTATCAACCATGAGGTCAACGAATTCATCACTTGTTACAGTCTCAATATTCTTTGATGTGTAGCAGATTGAAGTACCGAAGATAAGTCCATTTTCCTTAAGGAGATCCATGGCATGCATAACCTTGCCGTATACTCCGTCACCTCTTCTGAGGTCATTAACAGCTTCAAAGCCCTCAAGACTGATTGCAAGGTAAAGGTTGCCTACGCGGAGCATTTCATTACAAAATGCCTCATCAACAAGTGTACCGTTTGTGTATGCAAGGAATGCACAGTCATTGTGCTTCTCGCAAAGCTTAATTATATCTGCCTTCCTTACAAGCGGCTCGCCGCCTGTGAACATATACAGATAGATACCAAGCTCTTTGCCCTGCTTGATAAGATTATCCATCTCATCAAATGTAAGATTCAGCTTGTTACCATACTCTGCTGCCCAGCAGCCTGTGCAGTGAAGGTTACATGCACTGGTAGGATCCATAAGAATCAGCCATGGCACGTTGCACTGGTGTACCTCGCGCATCTTTCTGATTGTCTTTGTTCCGTGGAAGAATGCCTCATATCCAAGATTAAGCGCTGCTGTCTTGAGTACATGCGGATCAATCTCATCAAGCACTTTGTTGATGTACTTATTGAATGCTCCATCCTTGTCACGGATCATTTTCCTGATATTATCATAATCAAGGTCAAGCTTCTCATCTCCCATATACTTCTGCATAAGGTCAACAATCTTAACTATTGCCTCTTCTCTGTTCTTGTCAACATCCTTAAGCACTACATCAATTGCCTTACTGAATGCCAGTCTTGCTGCTGCATGTGTCATCGTTCCCATATTAGTCTCCATTCCGTGTATGTCTCATTATATGACATACATCTGCATTTTTATTTGTGTTTTATAATGAATCAATCATTCTTACCGTATCATGTACGACCCAAAAGTTAAGCACTCCGTCAATTACAAGATTAATCCCTATGAGCACCATAACGAATTCCACAACCTTAAGCGGAATTACAAGAAGCATTGCTCCGAGCGCGCCTGCAATAACTGCAAGTATAAGTATCAGCCACCACTTACTTATGCCGAACCTTTTGGCATCAAGCGATGTCTGTATCTTAAATACCGCATCAATCAATACAATAACTCCGATAAATGCAGGTATAAGCTCTGCTATCCATTCCGTCCTGAACAAAAATATACATCCCGCTACAAGCGAAAATATTCCCATCGCCAGGTCGAACTGAAATGCAAGCTGATACATATCATGTGAAAAGTAACCCAGAAGTCTTATTATTCCATAGAACATAAGCACAACTCCAAGCACCCTGCACACTGTTAACATAGCCGTCTGCGGTCGTATTATCAGGTAAATTCCTATTACAATAAGCACAATTGACAGTATGCTGTATGCCAGCTTTGTTCTTTTAAGGGAATTCATATCTGCATCACTCCTTTCCCTATCAATTGGCATCATTTTATTAGTTTTTCCGACAAAATCCAACAGACAAAAAAAGCCGGATGCACAAAATTTGTGCACCCGGGCATTTTTGTCTAAATTTTAACTATCTTTATTTAAGATACTTCTTAACATACTGTCCTGTATATGAGTTCTTAACCTTCGCAACCTGCTCCGGCGTTCCTTTGGCAATGACGGTTCCGCCGCCATCTCCACCTTCGGGTCCCATATCTATTATATAATCTGCGGTCTTAATGACATCAAGATTATGTTCAATCACGACTACTGTATTACCGCCGTCTGCAAGCTTATGAAGAATCTCAACAAGCTTATGCACATCGGCAAAGTGAAGTCCCGTTGTAGGCTCATCAAGTATATACATCGTTCTTCCGGTGCTGCGCCTTGAAAGCTCCGTTGCAAGCTTTATCCTCTGAGCCTCACCGCCCGACAGCTCCGTTGACGGCTGCCCCAGCCTGATATATGAGAGTCCGACATCATTAAGAGTCTCAATCTTACGTCTGATTGAAGGCACATTCTCAAAAAATGTAACCGCCTCCTCAACTGTCATATTAAGTATATCGTAGATATTCTTACCTCTGTAACGTACCTCAAGCGTCTCCCTGTTATATCTCTTACCGCCGCATACTTCACACGGAACATATACATCAGGCAGAAAATGCATCTCTATCTTAAGTATTCCGTCTCCGTTACATGCCTCGCATCGTCCACCCTTCACATTAAAGCTGAATCTGCCCTTGCTGTAACCACGTTCCTTGGCATCCTTTGTTGCCGCAAACAGGTCTCTTATCATATCAAATACACCTGTATACGTCGCCGGATTAGATCTCGGTGTACGCCCGATAGGTGACTGGTCAATCGTAATTACCTTGTCCAGTTTCCCGATTCCTATAATGTCATCATGCTCTCCCGGAATCGTTCTTGCACGGTTGAGGTCTCTTGACAGTCTCTTGTTAAGAATCTCATTGACAAGAGAACTCTTACCCGAACCCGACACACCGGTAACACAGGTAAATACGCCAATCGGTATATCTACATCTATATTCCTGAGGTTATGTTCTCTTGCCCCCTTAATCGTTATAAAATCAACCGGCTTGCGTCTTGTCTTCGGCACCGGAATCCTAAGTCTTCCGCTGAGGTATGCTCCGGTTATGGAATCAGGATTCTTCATTATCTCTTCCGCTGTTCCGACTGCTACCACCTGTCCGCCGTGTTCTCCGGCTCCCGGTCCTATATCGACTATACAGTCCGCTGCCCTCATCGTATCCTCATCATGCTCAACAACTATGACTGAATTACCGAGGTCTCTTAAATGGGTAAGCGTTGCAAGCAGCTTGTCATTATCCCTCTGATGAAGGCCTATACTTGGCTCATCAAGAATATACGCAACACCTACAAGTCCCGAACCTATCTGTGTGGCAAGCCTTATTCTCTGAGCCTCTCCTCCGGAAAGTGTTCCCGTTGCACGGCTTAAGCTCAGATAATCAAGTCCTACATCAATAAGAAACTGTATTCTTGCCTTAATCTCTCTGAGTACCTGTTCTCCGATTGCAAGCTGGAAGCTTGATAACTTCATATTATCAAGAAAATCCTTAAGCTTCGCGATAGACATATCTGTTATCTCAAATATATTCTTATCACCTACAGTAACCGCAAGTGACTCCTTCTTAAGCCTCTGTCCGTGGCACTCTGAACATGGTGTTATCCGCATGAACTGCTCATACTCCTGCTTGGTCGTCTCAGATGCAGTCTCCCTGTAACGTCTCTCAACATTCTTAATAAGTCCTTCAAATGCCACATCATAGACACCGACACCTCTCTGTCCCCTGTAATGTACCTGTACTGTATGACCTTTTGTTCCATGGATAATAATATCCTTTATGTCATCCGGGTAATCCTTGAATGGTGTATCAACCGAGAAACCATACTCCCTGGCAAGCGCATCAATTATCGCTCTCGTATAGCTTGTCTTATCCGTTACAGACTGCCAGCCAAGCACTACTATCGCACCTTCACTTATTGAAAGTCTCTTATCCGGAATCATAAGGTCTACGTCAAATTCCATCTTATATCCAAGCCCGAAGCATACGGGACACGCACCGAACGGATTATTGAACGAAAAGCTTCTCGGCTCTACTTCATCTATGCTTATTCCGCAGTCAGGGCATGAAAAGCTCTGGCTGAAATGCATCTCTTCTCCTCCTATGACATCAATAGTCATAAGTCCTTCTGCCAGCTTAAGTGCCGTCTCTATCGAATCCGTAAGTCTCTTCTGTATTCCGTCTCTTACAGACAGTCGGTCCACAATAATATCAATATTATGCTTCTTATTCTTATCGAGCTTAATATCATCAGTAAGCTCATACATGCTTCCATCCACATTAACACGCACATATCCGCTCTTCTTGGCCTGCTCAAAAAGCTTCACGTGTTCACCCTTACGTCCTCTTACAACGGGTGCAAGTACCTGAATCTTAGTACGCTCCGGAAGTGCCATTATCTGGTCTGCCATCTGGTCAACAGTCTGCTTACGTATCTCTCGTCCGCACTTAGGGCAGTGTGGTATTCCGGCTCGTGCATACAGAAGCCTGAAATAATCATATATCTCTGTGACTGTTCCAACCGTAGACCTTGGATTGCGGTTAGTTGACTTCTGGTCTATTGATATTGCCGGTGACAGTCCTTCAATGCTCTCTACATCCGGCTTCTCCATCTGCCCGAGAAACTGTCTTGCATACGAAGATAATGATTCCATGTATCTTCTCTGTCCCTCTGCATATATCGTGTCAAATGCAAGTGAACTCTTACCCGAGCCGCTCAGTCCCGTAAGCACCACAAGTTCATTGCGCGGTATATCCACATCGATATTCTTAAGATTATGCTCATTAGCGCCTCGTATCTTAATATACGTCCTGTTCAAATTACCTTTTACAGCCATTACTTTTTGTTATACACCTTTCTAATATACCTGAATGTTTCTTTTTCTCCCTTGTCCTTAAGCATATTAAGCAGAAGCTCAATATCCTTCGCCGTATCAGGATGAAGTCTGCGGGACTTCTCCCGGTAGTAATACTCTATCGAATCCGCGTCCGTATATGACGCACCATTATATATCTTGGATGCCGCCACTCTGTCACAGAACATCTCCACAACATACTTCTTGGGCATCGGAACCGGCTCAACCTGACGTGTTGTCAGGTTATAATCCGTCCAATACTCAAAATGATGCGGGTTACGGCCTTTGTGGTGTATCCATGCAGCAGAATATCCTATTGTCTCTCTCTCCGCTTCATTAGGGCTCCTTGTTCCCTGATAATATCTGGCACCCGTCATGAATTCCACAGGTGAATACTTGGACAGGTCATGCCTTAATCCCTGCCGGAATATTCCCGCCTTAAAACAATGCATCATTACCTTATGCCTGTGTCTTGTTATTGTGCGAAGATGCCCGAAGAACTTCTTCGCAGTAATCTTATACCTGTCCATTAATATGTTTCCTTACCTCAATCATCTGGTCTCTGAGCTGTGCTGCCTCCTCAAAATTAAGCTCTGCTGCAGCCCTGTGCATATTCTTCTCTATCTGTCTTGCGACCTTCTCAAGCTCCCTGCGGCTCATCGATTCATAATCCTTCTCAAGGTTCATGGTATCCTTAGGCTCAGCCGCCCTGCTTATGCTGATAAGGTCTCTTACCGCCTTCTGTATAGTCTTAGGCGTTATGTTATGTTCCTCATTATACTTCTGCTGTATTGCACGTCTTCTCTCTGTCTCGTCTATAGCCTGTCTCATCGAATCCGTAATCGTATCGGCGTACATTATTACATGTCCTTCAGAATTACGCGCGGCACGTCCGATAGTCTGTATAAGAGATGTCTCTGTTCTTAAGAAACCTTCCTTATCGGCATCAAGTATCGCAACAAGCGTAATCTCAGGTATATCAAGTCCCTCTCGCAGAAGATTGATTCCGACAAGCACATCAAATACATCAAGTCTCATATCACGTATAATCTTGGTTCTCTCAAGCGCATCTATATCTGAATGAAGATATCTTACACGTATTCCGACCTCCTTCAGATACTTGGTAAGATCCTCTGCCATATTCTTGGTAAGTGTGGTAACCAGAACCTTATGCTTATTCTTTGTCTCTTTATTAATCTCTGTTATAAGATCATCAATCTGCCCTTCCACAGGTCTTACCGATATCTCCGGATCCAGAAGTCCCGTAGGTCTTATAATCTGTTCCGCTCTGAGCAGTTCATGGTCTGCCTCGTACTGTGCCGGTGTTGCCGACACAAAAAGCATCTGGTCTATCTTACTCTCAAACTCCTGAAAATTAAGTGGTCTGTTATCCTTTGCTGACGGAAGCCTGAATCCATAATCAACCAGCGTTGTCTTACGTGACTGGTCACCTGCATACATTCCTCTTATCTGCGGCACCGTAATATGTGACTCATCTATTATTATAAGAAAATCCTTAGGAAAATAATCAATCAGTGTATATGGCGGCATTCCCGGTGCAAGTCCCGTAAGATGTCTCGAGTAATTCTCTATTCCTGAGCAGAACCCTGTCTCCTGGAGCATCTCTATGTCAAAATTCGTGCGTTCCTCTATACGCTGCGCCTCGATCAGCTTATCTTCGCTCTTAAAATACTTAATACGCTCTTCTAATTCCGCCTTAATTCCTGCTATGGCAGCCTCCATCTTCTCCTTCTCAACAATATAATGTGAGTTGGGAAATATTGCGACATGTTCAAGAACTGACTTAATCTCTCCGGTAAGCGTATCCACTTCTGTAATTCTGTCTACCTCATCACCGAAGAATTCCACACGTACCGCATCACCGCTCGAAGCTGACGGATATATCTCAACGACATCTCCATGCACCCTGAACGTACCACGCTTAAAATCCATCTCATTGCGCACATACTGCATGTCCACAAGCTTGCGTATAACATCATCTCTGTCAGCTTCCATCCCAGGTCTTAAGGATACAACCATATTACGATAATCGATAGGCGCACCAAGTCCGTATATACATGACACAGATGAAACTATAATAACATCATTGCGCTCTGACAAAGCTGCTGTTGCCGAATGTCTCAGCTTATCAATCTCATCATTGATAGATGAATCCTTGGCTATATAGGTATCACTTGAAGGGACATACGCCTCCGGCTGATAATAATCATAATAGGAGACAAAGTACTCAACTGCATTCTCCGGAAAGAACTCCTTCATCTCCCCGTACAGCTGTGCGGCAAGCGTCTTATTATGAGAGATAATAAGCGTCGGCTTCTGAAGCTTCTGTATTATATTCGCCATTGTAAATGTCTTGCCTGAGCCTGTTACACCAACAAGCGTCTGAAACTGGTTGCCTTCCATAAATCCTGCAACAAGCCTGTCTATTGCCTGCGGCTGGTCACCGGTAGGCTGATATTCACTGTGAAGTCTGAATTCCATAACAATCCCCATTCCTGCCCGGCTTTCAGGGCATCCCAAGTTTGTGTACAAACATATTTCCCGATAATTCATTATATCATTCTACACTTAAAATGTACAGTAAAATCGAATAGTTGTTCTATTGCGTTATTCCGGAATTTTATAAAAAATGGCGTGCCTCAATGAATTTTCATTTATGGCACACCATTTTCATCTTATTATTTTATTACCCGGTTAAATAAAAGTTATCTTTCGGATTTCCTGTTCTTACTGCTGTATGTAATTCCTAATAATACTGCAGCACTTACGGCAATCAGTGCCATAAGAATTACTACCGGAGCCCTGTCACCTGTCTGTGTCGAAGATACATTTTCTCCTGTCTGTACCACGTCAGAAGCAGCTTCCTTATAAGCTATTGCAAACGGACTGAGCTCTGAAACTTCCACACTAAGTCCATCTGATATCACATACGGATCCATTACATCGAGCACTCCTGATTTAAGCAGATGCAGCACCTTGAATGTATATGTCTGTGCATCTGTCCCCTCAGGATATGCAAATGTCACAGTAATATTTCCATCGAATGTAAGTGGATTACCTGCGGCATCTACAAGCTCTACTTCGTAATATACAAACTGCATATTTTTCAAATCCATATTCTGATTTGCTACAGCCTGTCTTATTCTGTCTGCCTCACTCTGTCCCGCAGTCTTTGGTATTGCGCGCAAATATACATTACCGGAATTAACTGCGATACCTGCCGCATTCTTAATTACTGTTCCATTCTTTACTGATACTGTTGCATTAATGCCCGATACATTAAGACTTCCCGATGCTGCAGTTGAAGCAGCTGCATTGCCTGCCTTTGCTGAATCATCTGCACCATTATTGTCGTCACTGTTTCCTGTTGTGTCTGAAGCTGTCTGTGCTGTCGTTGTCGGCTGTGGCTTTGTTGCTGCCTGTGCCGTTGTTGTAGGCTGTGGCTTCGTTACCGCCTGCGCTGTCGTTGTCGGCTGTGGCTTCGTTACCGCCTGCGCCGTTGTTGTAGGCTGTGGCTTCGTTACCGCCTGCGCCGTTGTTGTAGGCTGTGGCTTCGTTGATGCCTGCGCTGTCGTTGTCGGCTGTGGCTTCGTTGCTGCCTGCGCCGTTGTTGTCGGCTGTGGCTTCGTTGCTGCCTGCGCCGTTGTTGTAGGCTGTGGCTTCGTTGCCGCCTGCGCCGTTGTTGTCGGCTGTGGCTTCGTTGCTGCCTGCGCTGTTGTTGTCGGCTGTGGCTTCGTTGCCGCCTGCGCCGTTGTTGTAGGCTGTGGCTTCGTTGTATCCTGCTTATCCAGTGCTTTATATGATCTTACATCCATTGTACCTCTTACTTCCGGCACAACTGCGCTATATACAACGCGGTTACTTATTACAGTTGAAACCCCTCCAGCCGGTGAATAAGTAGTTCCACCAAGCTTCGTAAACTTGCTTAAGTCATCCGCCGAGGCAGTATATGTAATGGCATTGCCATCCTCAACAACCGATATATACACATACCCGGAATCAACCGATATGCTTCCGGAAGATGCGCCCTGTGATATACCGTTAAGCTTATATGTATCTGTACTGCCATTTGCATCGATTACCCTTAACTTTGCAATCTTATCTCCGCTATTGTATGTGTTCAATATATATGTCACACCATCTGACACAGCTACCGCGTTAGATACCGAATATGCTGAAGTATCCGACATAATATTATGCCATTTTCCATTTTCCAATACTGCTGCATTAGCAGAGCCGTTAGAAAAGCTGAAATTGCCATATGCAACAGCAGGTACGCCATTATAATCAAATATCTCCGGAGAATTAATGCTGTTTACATCAATTGCTTCTCCGGTTTCTGTAAGTCTGCCGTCAATGAGTTTATACAGCTTTGCTGACTTTCCATTATTATCAATCAGTGCATATAATGAACCGCCCACAACTCCCAATGCCGGTGCATTAGCTGTATATCCTTCAATTACATCTACCTGCTGCCATACGCCATTATTATACTTTTTAAGTATTGTCCGCCCCTGTCCTGATGAATAATCCGCAATGAGTACATATGAAGTTCCATCATACGCAGCTATTGAGGTTTTTATACCTGATGAACCCGATGCACACTCACCAAGATTTTTCCAGTCAGATCCATCATATTTTAATATATTTGCCGAACGTATATCTTCCGCAAGTATATAAATATCATTGCCATCTGCCACAGCCTTTGCAGCTGATGCAGTAATTGATGAGAACGGACTCGTGCCGTCACGGTCTGTCACAGGACTCCACAGCTTGAGAGCGCTATAGTCCGCAAACTGTATATTAAAACTTACTGAATCGTCTGTCTGTGCAGTAACATTTATCTTTATTCCTGAATTACGCCCATCCGAATAACAGATAGCATCATCCGTTATCTTCTTATTCATATCAAGACTGCCTATCTCCTGACGTGTTGCATTGTATGACGCAAGTCCCACCTGTGCATTCTCAACAATACCGTCAGAGGCAGTTATACTTGTATCTCCCGGTCTGAATACATATATATAATCTTTTCCCTGAAGATTTCCCTCATCCTTAAGTGAAGGATTGACTCTGTAAACTATAAGTCCATCTCCCGGTGCACCTCGGTCAAGTGACTTCTTATCACTTGATGAACCTGCTTTGCGATATTCAACAACAAAGTACTCTGAGGCTGACATAGGCGTATAGAACTTCAGTGCCTGGACTTTATCCGCATCATTGTATGCAGCTGCAGCATCATATAATACATACGAATTATCAGCTGCCGGCTTCTCATTAACAGTAGTCCATCCGATTGCCTCTCTTGTAACAGCAAGCGGCCAAGGTCTCTGACCCGGCACACCCATCGGGTCCCATATGCCTACAGGATTCTCACCACTGCCCGCATACTGGTAAGATGACCGGTAATAATCAGGTATTCCAAATGTATGTATATACTCATGTGCTGCTGTGTGAATATCAAACATTCCGGTTGGAAGTGCCGCACTTGTCCTATTCTCTATCACATTGTATGCACCTATCCTCCTGCCTGCGAAGCTTGACGTATTACCGCCTGTTGAGGAATGTGGTGTAAACTGATTCTGTGATGTTACAGATGGTATAATCATAAAATTATCTATTATGCCATCATTATTAAGATCCAGCTGTGCACCATCATAAGACGGATATGCTTCATCCAGCTTACGGGCTATCTCATCAATCATAAGCGCCTCACCCGTTGCACCTTTATAATTATCAACAGTATTATCCATCTCTATGTATGTCACAGTGCCGTCATCATTAGTCTGTGGAAATACAGAGTCAACCTGATGCCTGCCTCCCGATATATCATAAAAATATTCTTTAAAAGAACCTTTCCAGAACTTGTCATTCTGTCCGTTGAATGTTCTCTGAAAATACTCCCAATATGTTCTTGGAGCACCTTCTATCGCACTTGTATACGCCTTATTATATCCGCTGACAGAATAATCCGATGTGTCTCCCGCGAACTTCACAACAACCACCACATTAGCAGCTTTTACAACAGGCTGGGCAGCGTCAACTTTTCTGATTGTTCCTGATATGTTATCAGGTAATACTATCATTCCCACTGCCAGCGAAACCGCTGCAACCATGCCTGTTACTTTCTTTATAAAGCTGCAACTTTTAGTTCTTGTTTTTCCATATGTTTTTTTCTTCATACGCAATTCCTCTCTCATATTTATCTATCTTATTGACATGAATCTGTCATTAAGCATCATTGCTTCCGTACTAACGTGTTATATCACCTTTTATAACTTCAATTGCCTTCTGCAGCTGGTTATCCTTAGAGGCATCATATTCTGTAAGATTATTGAATTCATCTGACAATTCTTCCACAATATCAGGTGTAACACCATGTCCATGGATATCCTGTCCTTTCGGTGTAAAATACTTAGCCATCGTGTATTTTATTGCACTTCCGTCAGACATTCTTCTTATAGTCTGGACAATTCCCTTGCCAAATGTCTGAGTACCGATAATTGTACCTGCTCCGTAATCCTGCACTGCTCCGGCAAATATCTCAGATGCGCTTGCGCTCTCACCATTAACAAGCACTGCAAGAGGAACATCTATCACATCAGGATTGCTTCCGTTATATTCCTGACGATTGCCGTATTTGTCCTCAGTATATACTATAAGCCCATCCGGAAGGATCTCATCAAGCATATCAACAACAACATTCAGCAGTCCACCCGGATTAGAACGGATATCAATTACAAGCCCTTTCATGCCCAGTGTCTCAAGCTGCGCATATGCTTCCTTAAACTGTTGTGCCGTAACCTTATCAAATTCACTTATCGTAATCAGTCCCACTGAATCATCCAGCATCTCATACGCAACAGTCTTTATCTCTACCTTGCGTCTTGTTACCGTAAGTTCCGCAATATCATCGGAACCATCCCGCCTGATTCCGATATTAACAGTTGTTCCCTCGTCACCTTTAATCTTGGCTACAACTGAATTCAGATCCTGATCTGCTACCGATTCACCATTAACAGTAACTATAACATCATTCTTGCGCATTCCCGCCTCTTTGCCGGGTGCTCCATCATATGGCTCCACAACAAGTATTGTACCATCATCATTCTTACGCACAACGACACCTATTCCGTAATACGCACCATTACTGCTCTCCTGTATCTTAGCATATTCGTCTGCAGTATAGTAGACTGTATACTTATCTCCATACGCATTAACATATGCCTTGTAAATATTATCAAGGACTTTACTGTCATCTATATCATCAAAATAAAAATCCTTAAGCGTCTGGTCTATAAGATTGAGCTTCTGCTCAGCCTCTGTTCCAATACCTGTGTTCCCATCATATGTCTCACTCTGGATATAAATACTTCCGTCAGTATCAGGTCTTATATATCCTTTCTTAACCGCTGCCGCAATGACAACGGCACATATTGCAAGCATTGTAAATGAACCGATAAGTAATCCCTGTATAACACCGCTTCTGTGGCGTTCCTTCTGTATTACGTTTTTTTCATTTACATTGTTATCATTATCAAAATTATCCATTACTGCCTCACTTCAAAATATAAAATTACCTATATGGCTTTATCCAAAGTATGACATAGGGTTGACATATTTGCCGTTAAGTCTTACACCAAAATGCAGATGAACGCCGGTTGAATTACCTGTAGTTCCCATGAGTGCTATTGTATCACCTTTCTTAACTTTGGTTCCCTCAGATACAAGCAGCTTTGAACAGTGCATATAGACCGTCATAAGTCCGTTGCCATGATTAATCCATATCCAGTTGCCCGCTGAACTGCTATATGTTGCAAGAGTTACCGTGCCATCATATGCTGCATATATCGGATCTCCCGACACACCTCTTGTCTTGGCTCCTATATCCACGCCATGATGCGGTGATGACCTGTCCTCCATATCTCCGTAAGGAGAGGTAATTCTTGTCGAAGGTGTCGGCCACTTGAACTTACCGCCATCGTATGTAGGAACCGTCACTGCAGGTGTTGTTCCATTCTTTTTGGCTTCCTCTGCCTTACGTCTCGCTTCTTCCTCCTGACGCTTTATCTCAGCCTCCATCGCAAGAATGGCAGCTTCCTGTTCCTTCTTGTCTTTTTCAAGCTGTGCCTGATATGCTTTGGCATCTGCGGATTTGTTGTCAAGTTTCTGAAGTTCATTCACCTTGGTGCTCTGTATGAGTGCAAGTGCCTGCTTCTGTCCTTCTACTTCTACCTGCATCTGTTCAAGTGACGTAAGATCTGCTTCAAGAAGCTCTTTAGTCTCCGCAATCTGCTGTTCCGTAGCTGCATATTGATCAAGCATCTGCCTGTCATACTCTGTAATCTTATTAATATATTCTGCCTTATTAAGAAGATCTGACATATCCTGTGCAGTTATCAGCATGTTAATGTATGATGAATCGGTTCCATTCTCATACATATATTTTATGCGAAGCTTCATAGATTCATACTGTTCCTGTGACTGCTGCTGTACAGTCTCAAGCATCTCCTGTGCCTGTGTTATCTCATTTTTCTTATCTTCTATCTGTATTCCCAGAGAATTAATATCTCCGTCTATTGAAGCAAGATTACTGTCAAGTTCCTTAATGTAGCTCTCAATATTTTTTTTATCCTTATTAAGCTGGCTTAACTGATTCTGAACATCCTGCAGCTTCTTCTCTATAGCAGCCTTGGCATCATTGGCATTAGACAGGTCCTGCTTGGTGTCCGCAAGTGCCGGTCTGTAAGACGTCAGTGAAAGGACTGACACCAATATCACAGCTGTAACCTTCTTCACAACAGATTGCATTCTCCCTTTATGCAGTCTTTTTTTCATTGTTCCCTCCATTATATACACAAAGGGGCTCCTACAACTGCGAATCTATTGTAAAAGCCCCTCTCCTTCTATGATTTCAATGATTATACGTTAGTATGCTTACGGAGTGCAAGTATACTTCCAAGGAAACCTATTCCGATTCCCACCCCCAGTGTTACAGGTGTAAGTACCCTGAATATACTTGATGCCGGAAGAAATGCAAGAATATTATTAAGTATTGAGAACTTGGCCAGCACATAATTAATAATATTCGCATACATGTATCTTATTATAATAAGCGGAATAATTGAACCAATCATACCGATAACTACACCTTCAACAACGAATGGTGCGTTAACAAACATATCAGTTGCTCCAATCAGCTTCATAATTGATATCTCATCCTTACGTACAGTAACACCGATAACTACAGTATTCATAATAAGGAAAATAGATACTGCAAGAAGTATTACGATGATTGCCACAGATGCATATCCTACAAGTATTGCCACATTAGAAAGACTGCTTGCCATAACATCCGAACGGTTAACCTGTCTTATACCATCCATATTCTCAAGATATGTTACAAGCGTAGGCTGCATTGATGCATCATTAAGATATACCGAGTAAGAATCTGAAGATGCCAGAGGATTGTCATCCTTGAAGCCTTCCGCCAGATCCTGATATTGTCCAAAATAATCTTTGCTAAATGTACTCCATGCTTCTTCGGCAGATGTATAGTGAATACTTGCGACCTCAACCCTGCTTTCTATATTCTTGCCTATATCTGACTTCTGCTGGTCTGACAGGCCTTCATCGAAGAATACGGTAACACATACTGAATTCTCCGCCTTCTTTACCATGTACTGGAAATTGGTAACAATCGAATAAAAAACTCCAAAAAGGAACAGACACGCAGTCATTGTTGCTATTGAGGCCAGTGAGAACATCTTATTACGATAGATATTCTTGAAGCCCTGTTTTATATTGTAACCTAAAGATCTAATCTTCATAGAAATAACCACCCTTTTCTACATCACTGATAATCTTGCCGTTATTCATGGTAATAGTACGCTTCTTCATAGCCTGTACAATCTCCATGTTATGAGTAACAACAAGTACTGTCGTGCCTCGCTTGTTAATCTCATCGAGGATCTTCATAATCTCCCATGAATTCTCCGGGTCAAGGTTACCTGTAGGCTCATCACACAGAAGAATTGACGGTTCATTAACAAGTGCTCTCGCAATGGCTACTCTCTGCTGCTCACCACCTGAAAGCTCGTTAGGGAACGACTTATACTTATCAAGCAGACCTACCATTGAAAGCATGGCAAGAACACGTCCTCTTATAATTCTTGAAGGAGCCTCTACCACCTTCATTGCAAATGCAATATTATCATACACATTACGGTCAGGCAGGAGACGGAAATCCTGGAACACAACGCCTATGTCACGTCGAAGTGAGGGAAGTCTCTTTCTTGTAATCTTATTAAGATACTTTTTGTTAACATATATCTTACCGGATGTTGCATCCAGTTCCTTAAGAAGCAGCTTGATAAGTGTAGACTTACCGGAACCGCTGTTACCGACTACAAATACAAACTCGCCCTTCTCAATCCTTAAATCTATTCCATTAAGTGCCGGTGTACCCGACGTATATTCCTTTGTTACATTTTCAAGTATAATCATGTTCTATGTGTTCCTTTCTAGAATGAATCCCTGTTCTCCACATACTTCATGTATTTTACTACCATAAGCGCTATCTTGAATGTAATCGCATCGTCAAACTTGCGCAAATCAAGACCTGTGCTCTTCTGAAGCTTATCCAGACGATACACAAGCGTATTACGGTGAATATAAAGCTGTCTTGATGTCTCCGATACATTGAGGCTGTTCTCGAAGAACTTGTTAATTGTTGATAATGTCTCTTCGTCAAAATCATCCGGCGATTTGCCACCGAAAATCTCCCTGATGAACATCTGGCACAGTGGAATCGGCAGCTGATATATAAGCCGGCCTATTCCGAGTCTGCTGTATGCCACAACACTCTTGTCACTGTAGAATATCTTACCCACATCAAGTGCCATCTGTGCTTCCTTGTACGATCTTGACACTTCCCTGATATCATTAATAACAGTTCCGTATGCAATCTTTGCAGCACTCATTGCCTCTGTACTTAACATATCTATTATCATATATGCCGTCTTATCAAGGTCATCAAGTGTATCCGTACTCTTAACTTCCTTAACAAGAATAATGTTCTTTTCATCAACAGCTGTTATAAAATCATGAGTCTTAGGTGCAAAAAGCGTTCTTACAATCTCAAGAGCGTTGGTGTCCTTCTCATTCTTTGTCTCAATTATATATACAACACGCTTAACTTCCGTATCAATATGAAGCTTCTTAGCTCTTGTATATATATCAACACGAAGGAGATTATCAAGCAGAAGATTCTTAATAAAATTATCCTTATCAAACCTCTCCTTATATGCTACTATAAGGCTCTGAACCTGAAATGCTGCCATCTTGCCTATCATATATACATCATCCGTCGTGCCGCGTGCAAGCAGAACAAGTTCCGTATGCTGGTCATCATTAACCTTAAAGAACTGGTATCCCTGAATAACCTGGCTCTCAGCAGGCGAAGTTATAAATGAAAGAACTGCTTTCTCACACTCCTCCGTATCCGGAAATGTTGTTGCTACAACCTTGCCATCCGTATCAATAAGGCAGAGATCTATTCTTGTAATAGACTTCAGACCATCTATCGTATTCTGTAAAATCTGATTTGAAACCATCTTACTCCCGTTATCCTTTCTAAAGTCTGTATATTATAACAATAATTCGACATATTATACCAAACCATATATGAGGTATTATAACTCAATCGGTGCAAAAAAAAAAGAGGAAATGCTTATTTCTAAACATTTCCTCAAATTTTCACATTTATGTAGTTAGTGACAGGAACCAATCACATCTGATGTATGTGATTAGTGGCAGATAACCTGCTCTGTCTCCTTATCAAATATATGAAGCTTTGAAAGGTCAATTGCGAACTTAACTGTGTCACCAGGACGTGCTGTTGTACGAGGATTAACCTTAGCTGTACATGTTACATCATCAAGGTCAAAGTGAAGGTTAACTTCTGCGCCAAGAAGCTCATATACCTTAATTGTAGCTTCAATAATGCTGTCAGGTGATGATGTAAGGAAAAGTTCCTCATCATGAATATCCTCTGGACGGATACCTGCAACAACTGTCCTACCAACATATCCCTGCTCGATAAGCTTCTTACCCTTTGCTTCAGGAAGCTTGATTGAGAAGTTAGCGCCAAGCTCAAGTGTAACTGTACCTGCATTCTCAACAACCTTAGCATCAAGAAGGTTCATCTGAGGTGATCCGATGAATCCAGCAACGAAGAGGTTCTGTGGTGTATTGTAAAGAGCCTGTGGTGTATCTACCTGCTGTATGATACCATCCTTAAGAACTACAATTCTTGTACCAAGTGTCATAGCCTCTGTCTGGTCATGTGTAACGTAAATAATTGTACACTTTAACTTCTGGTGAAGCTTAGAAATCTCAACACGCATCTGAACTCTCAGCTTTGCATCAAGGTTTGAAAGTGGCTCATCCATAAGGAATACCTTTGGCTTACGAACGATAGCACGACCCATGGCAACACGCTGACGCTGACCACCTGAAAGAGCCTTTGGCTTACGATCAAGAAGATGCTCAAGGTCAAGAATCTTAGCTGCTTCATGTACAGCCTTATCAATATCAGCCTTAGCTACCTTACGGAGCTTAAGTGCAAATCCCATGTTATCATATACTGTCATATGTGGATACAGAGCGTAGTTCTGGAATACCATAGCGATATCTCTGTTCATAGGCTCTACATCATTAACGAGCTTGTCATCAATCCAAAGCTCACCTGAGCTGATTTCCTCGAGACCGGCAATCATACGAAGTGTTGTTGACTTACCGCATCCTGAAGGACCAACGAAGATGATGAACTCCTGGTCAGCGATTTCAAGGTTAAAATCTTTAACTGCAACAAATCCGTTAGGATATACTTTGCAGACATTCTTAAGTGATAAACTTGCCATTTTCCAAATTCCTCCTAAATTCTTGCGTCTTAACAACTGCATCTATAATACATTATCATCAAAATAATTGCCATATGGTAATTTACCAAAAATGACGCTCAAATTTAGTCAATTTGCCTATACATGTACCTTCACTGTGAATTTTTCACAAAACTCCCGCCAACTGCTTCTCTCACATCACTTACCATAACAAATGCATCTTCATCAGTTTCCCACACTACTTTTTTCATGGCCGGCACCTGTTTTCTTGCCACAGCACATGAAATTACAGATTTTTTGTTTCCTGAATAAATTCCTTCCCCATAAAGATACGTTTCTCCGCGTTCCAGCCGGATTATGATTTTTTTGGCAATTTGTTCATATTTGTTTTGCAATCATCCTTATATATCTGATATTATTCTTATTATAATAAAGATAATTCTCTTTTAACCATATATATGATTTCCATATTGAAACCTTATATACCATAATGATATAATTCAATCAGGAGACACATCTGTATCCGCAGACATATTGATATATCATTTTAGAGAATGGAGATGTATAGTTATGGATATTCCTGCACTTTCAATTGCACTGAATTCAATTCAGACAAGCAATGATATCGGTATTGCAGTACTTGCCAAGAATCTCGATGTCATGAATACAGAGGGCGATGCACTGACAAAGATGATGGAATTATCAGTGAATCCCGGCATCGGACAGAACATTGACTATCTTGTATAACACAGACAGCAATCAACGGCACCGACTGTTTTTGCCGATTGTTTAACCGGTGTACAATCACAAAACAGCCATATGGCATATTATAATCATCATTCTGACTATAATCGCCATATGGCTGTTTTATTGTTTAATGTATATTATGATATATAAATCTATTGCACAAGAATCATGATATATATTCCGATTGCAGATGCAATAACTGCCGGAACTGTAATAAATTTCTCACCGTTCACTGCGCGGCATGCTTTGAGAGGTCCGCCCGAAAGCTTTTGCTTTATGTATTCATATCTGTTATTGCGCCGTGCAAGCCTGCGATATATACAGACAGCAACAGCACCAAACCCTGCCGCCATAATTCCGAGTACGACAACCGCCGCTATATTGCCTGCAATCATCTGCATTTCTGACATCTCTATACTGCTACCTGAAGAAGCCGCCTGTTCTAACACATCCTGTGGAATAAGTCTCAGCATTATAACCGAGTATGAATTAGCCGCAAAATGCGCAAGCATCGAAGCAAACAGAGAGCCTGTCGCCTCAACAAGCAGTGCAAATATGACTCCAAGCGCAAATGCATAGAAAAACTGGTTAAAATTCATGTGGAACATTCCAAATATAAATGCGCTCATAAGAGCTGCACCAAACACACCATTCTTTCGGTATGAATGAAAGAATATCCCACGAAACAGAAATTCCTCTGCCAGTGCCGGAATTACAGCCATAAAAAGCAGCTGTACAACAAATGCATAATCCTGCCTCATCGATATTGATGTCTCCTGCATATGGTTATCGACAAAAAGCATCGAGACATAGCTCAGAAAAAGCATCATCGGAACGAGCATATATCCAAAAAGCAGCGACAGAAGTGCATCTGCCGGTCTGAGTATTCTCCACGGCAGTTTCTTAATCGGATTAATTCTGCACACTGCCATGAATATTACTGCAGGAACAAGCATAACCAGATATGTCTGTATCATTCCGAACCATTCCGGTATAGGAGCATCCTCCAGAACATATGAAAGACCTATTGAGCCTGCAAATGTAAATACAAGCAGTATCAGATAAAACCAGTTTGCTTTTTTACACATAGTCCATCCCTTTATCCCAGTATATATACGGCAATTACTTGAATGCTACAGCCTCAATCTCAATAAGGAGATCCTTAGGCAGTCTTGCAACCTCAACGCATGAGCGTGCAGGATATGGCTCTTTAAAATGCTTCTTATAAATCTCATTAACCTTAGCAAAATCTTCCATATTCTTAATAAATACTGTTGTCTTAACAATATTCTCCACCTTAGAACCGGCCGCCTCTACAACATTAACAAGACTTGTCATGGCGCGTTCTGCCTGTGCCTCGATTCCTTCCATAGGAGTTCCTGTTGCAGGATCAACTCCGATGATTCCTGAAGTATACACCATTCCGTTAATCTCGATTGCCTGTGAGTATGGTCCGATTGCTGCCGGTGCATTCTCTGTGCTTATTACTTTCTGCATATTATTAATTCCTTTCATAAAATATTTTAAATAATTGCCACAGCATTATGGCAGTTACATCTGTAATTATATTAATTATTATCAGTAAGTTCAATAGAATCCGGATTGATTACAATCTTCCGCTCCTTAAACAGCCTGCCAACCGCTCTCTTGAACTCATTCTTGCTCATATTGAACTGTGACCTGATAAGCTCCGGTGATGCCTTATCGTTAAATGGGAGTCTTCCGCCGCGTTTCTTAATCTCATCAAGCACAAACTGTGAGTCATCATCCATCTGGAGATAAGCCTTCTTGCGCAGACCGATCATGAGCTTGCCGTCATCTCTGACCTTAACGACACGGCCTTCTATTCTGTCACCGATATTAACCTTACTGAAAAGCTCGTTATTCGGAATCATTCCGTAATACTTGTCATCTATGGCAACATATGCGCCATAGTCAGGATTAATCTCTATCACCGTACCGCTTACCTGACTGTCTTTCTCATAGCAGTCCGCCGGCACAAGGTAATTGTATACTCTTCTCATCGACGCACACAGTCTGCTGCTCTTATCAACATAAAGCACCACAAGGCATTCATCACCCGGCTTAACCTTATATGTCTGCTCCTTAAACGGAAGAAACAGATCCTTTTCAAGACCCCAGTCAAGGAATGCGCCTATCTGTGAAATCTGTGCAACCTTAAGTTTTGCAATCCGGTCCAGCTCTATCTTAGGTGTATTTGTTGTTGCTATAAGCCTGTCCTGAGAATCACGGTATACGAACACCGTCAGTGCATCACCAATCTCAACATCCGCAGGCACCTGCTTAACAGGGAGAAGAACTTTCTCTTCCTTAGTTCCCAGATATACACCAAAATCTGTTCTGCTTACAATATTCAAGCACTGCTTCTTACCAATCTGAATCATCTACGCCTCCGCAAATTCAACCAATGCATATGTCTTGTTAAGTCCATCACGCAAATCAATCTGTATCCTGCCTTCATCTGTCCAGCCAATATAAGGATATATCTTATCGCCGTATACAGCCGGCATCTTATAATCCACACGAATCATCGCCGGTACAAAACCATCAGGCAGATATTCCTGTGCAATCTGGATATACCATGCATTATTAACATGATAATTCGTATCGAGCTGGTACTTCGTAACATAGAAGCCGCCGCACTCATCATAATGTGGCGCCGTATTTATCTTACGCGGTTCATAATCCATACCCTCATACTTAGGTTCTATCGGATATGCATCAACAAGTCTGCCTTCTGCCCTTGCAGGCTTACCTGATGCAGTATCAACATATACCCAGAGTGAATCCGCGCATGCAAGCACCTCACCCGAAGCATCTTTCATAATAAAATTACGATGTCCAAGGAATCTTTCAAATGAATATGCCCATGTTCCCGTTGTTACACTCTCCCCAAACTTTGGCAGCCTTTTTATGTCTATCTGCCAATATGACAAAAGCCATCCGCGTCCGGCCTTAATAAGCTCATCAACTCCAACTCCAAGCGATTGTGACTGGCAATTGGAGCAGTCCTGAAAATGATTAACAAGTCCGAATACAGACAGCTTTTCGTCAGGGGCTATCTCACTGTATCTTATGATGTCATTCACTGAGTACAATACCGTGTGCCTCCTTATATTATATTCACAATTAGCGGAGACGGTGGGATTCGAACCCACGTACCCGGATGGGTAACCGCATTTCGAGTGCGGCTCGTTATGACCACTTCGATACGTCTCCATATTAGTGCAGCATTCATAATAAACAAATCCTGCTAAAAAAATATCCCCCACTAAATTATGCGGGGGATTATGAGCTGGGCTTGAGGGACTCGAACCCCCAGAATGCTGGAATCAGAATCCAGTGCCTTACCATTTGGCGAAAGCCCAATACATAGCAACAAAACGTATTATACGACATGCTTTTTAAAATTGCAAGCCTTTTTTGAATTTTTTTTGATTTTTTTCAAAAAAGGCTTTTTAATTAGTTGTCATTAAAATTACGCACTACTTTTCTTACCGTACCATCTTCATCTGTTCCAAGTCCTTTAGGTGACTTTACAAAGAACTGATACTGTGAAAGAACACTGTCACGTTTCATGTCTGATAATGCTTTTTCTACATCAAGGTCTTCCAGCTTGCTGCTCGCCCCAATAAGATTGTAATCATTATCCCTCTTAAAGTCAAATACAAGATTATGTACATTCTCATTACCGGCAGCCCGCCTGCTGTCATCAGAAGCATTAAGGCCAGTGTCTGCAAGTCCGGCACCGGTATCCTGACTGAGCCTGCCTGCAGCTTCATCCGCCTTAACAGAAACACTTCCATCAGCATTATCCAATCTTCCATAGACATTATATCCGGCCCGCTCAATTCTCATAACACTTCCTCCTTTCTGAATATCACAGCTTAAACAGCGTTAATCATTTGTAAAATACTTATCGACATTTTTTATCATAACTTTATATGTGTATTGCAAAAAATACAGAATTATCTCCATGCAGCATCAAGAAGCTTCTTTGTATACTCTTCTCTTGGATGTTCAAAAATCTCTTCTGTGCTTCCGCTCTCTATTATGCTTCCCGACTTCATAACCATAACCCGGTCACACATCTGGCTTATTACGTTCATATCATGCGATATAAATATATATGAAAGCCCCATTTTTTCCTGCAGCTTAAGCATAAGCTCCATTATCTGCGCCTGAATTGTAACATCAAGTGCCGACACCGGTTCATCAGCTATGACAAGTTCCGGTTCCGTTATAAGCGCCTGTCCTATGCTCACTCTCTGCCGCTGTCCTCCTGACAGTTCCCCGGGATATCTGTCATTATACCCTTCTAAATCTATCATCTTAAGCATATCATTAACACGTCTCTGACGCTCCTGTGCCGATCTGACACCGGCAGCCCTGAGAGGTTCCTCAAGAAGCCATCCTATGGTATATGATGGATTGAGTGATGAATACGGGTCCTGAAATATCATTCTGGCGTTTGTACTTTTGCGCTCAATATTGCCGCAAACATCGGGATTCACGCCAAGGAGCGCCTTGGACAGGGATGTTTTACCGCATCCGCTCTCTCCCACAAGGCCAAGCACTTCACCCTTATACACATCAAAGCTTACGTCATCAACCGCTTTCATAAGCGTCTGTCTGTCAAAAACACCTTTTCTCTTGTTCTTGTAATATGCACTCAGACCTGACACACTCAGCACTTTATCTCTCTTTGCATCTCTGCCGCTTCCCGCAATGCTATCATCCGCATGGTGTTTTCTTCCTGTGCGTCTTCCCGGCACCGCCTCTATAAGCCTCTTTGTATATTCATGTGAAGGCTCATCCATCACACGGGCAGCCTCGCCCTGCTCAACAATAGCACCATCCTTCATTACTGCTATCCTGTCGCAGAAATGTCTTGCCAGTTCAAGGTCATGTGTTATGAAAAGAATGGACATCTTCTGTCCGCCTTCTCTTTCTTTCAGTTCGATAAGCATATCAAGGATCTGCTTCTGTACAGTAACGTCCAACGCTGTTGTAGGCTCATCCGCAATAAGCAGCTTCGGTCTGAGAAGCATTGCCATTGCAATCATCGCCCGCTGCCTCATTCCTCCGGAAAGCTCATGCGGGTAGCTGTCGAATACTCTCCGGGAATCATTAAGCCCTACGCTTTTAAGTACTTCAAGGACTTTATTTTGGGCTTCATCCTTAAGATATTTTTCTGAATGAACCGCAAATACTTCCATAAGCTGCTTTCCAACCTTCATCGTCGGATTCAGTGATGTCATAGGCTCCTGAAAGATCATCGATATATCCCTGCCGCGCAGATTCCTCATCTCCTGTGCACTCTTTGCAAGCAGATTCCGGGAATCAAGCAGTATCTCCCCTGACATCACCTCTGCCGTATGCGGAAGAAGCCCCATAATTCCAAGTGCCGTCATTGACTTGCCGGAACCTGACTCCCCAACAAGTCCCACTACTTCTCCGTCACCTATCTCAAGCGTAAGAGAATCCACTATTATCTTTTCTTTTATCCCCACTGAAAAATTATTAATCTGAAGCATGGTTATCTCCTGTTATTACGCTGTATTCCTTCACCGATAAGTGAAAACCCAAGTACAAATAAGACTATTGTAAGTCCCGGAAAGACTGCATACCATGGCGCTGTGAACAGATATCCCTGGGCATCTGAAAGCATTTTGCCAAGGCTGGCATCAGGTGGCTGCACTCCTATTCCAAGATAGCTCAAACCTGACTCAGCCAGTATTGCATTGTTGAAACCTACCGTAACCGCCACAAGGAATGTCGACATTATATTAGGCAGTATATGCACAAACATAATCCTTATCCTGCCCACTCCCATAAGTCTTGCATTCGTTATGTAATCCGCATTGCGGCATCTCATATACTCGCTTCTTACCACACGCACAAAGCTCGGTATAAATACGATTGAAAGAGCTATTATAACATTGCGGCTTCCGGTTCCAAGTATACTTACAACCACAAGCGCCATCAGGATACTCGGAAAGCTGTTCAGTGCATCATTAATTCTCATAATCACTTCATCAACAATTCCGCCGAAATATCCGGTAAGTGCCCCTATCACAAGGCCTGCCGTTCCACTTACAAGTATAACGAGGACTCCGGCCATAACTGTCGTTCCAAGTCCTTTCATAACACGCGACAGTATATCTCTTCCAAAATTATCCGTTCCCATAAGATGTGCCAGACTTGGTGCTGCAAACTTCTCTGAGGCTGACATTGCCGTTGTTGAATACGGTGTCCAGAACATCCCGATAATTCCGAGCAGCACAAAAACTCCGGTTATTATAAGACCGGCCGTAAGATATCCGTTCATCCGGATTATTTTTATTCTCCCTTTTGCAGCGTTATCAGTCTTCATTGCTCCTCATCCTTGGGTCTACAATTCCATAAATAATATCAACAATATAATAAACTACCATAACCGCAACTGCTATGTACAGAATAAGCGTCTGGACAACAGGAAAATCCCTCGTGGATATCGAACTCACAAGCAGCCTTCCTATTCCCGGAACACTGAATACCTGCTCAACTACAATACTTCCGGCCACTATCTCGGCTATGACGGTTCCCATAAATGTTATTACAGGTATAATCGCATTACGAAGTATATGTCGCCACATGATTCTTCTATCCGTACATCCCTTACTCTTAGCAGTACGCACGTAATCAAGTCCTCCCTGCTCAAGAATAGCATTACGAAGGAATCTTGCCGCCATCGCAGACTTCGGTATAGCCATTGCAAATGCAGGGAATATCAGATATCCGAAAAAACCTGCAACACTGTCATGGTAACTTACATACTGTCCCGGAGTAAACAATCTTAGTATTATTCCAAAGAAAAAAATTATGAGTATACCCAGAAAGAATGACGGTACCGCCATCGCACCCTGCGTAATAATTCCAAATACGGCATCAAGTGTCCTGCTCTTGCAGCCGGCCCAGACAATTCCGATAAAGAAACCCAGTATCACAGTCATTATCAGTGAAAGCACTGCTAATGTAAGTGTTACCGGCAGCTTATCTCCAATCAGTCTGGATACACTCATCATTTCATTCATATTCTCTGCATAACGGTAACTGCGTCCAAAATCACCATGCGCAACACCTTTTATCCACTCTATGTATCTTACAGGAACCGGCTCATCCAGTCCAAGCTGCTGTCTGAGCGCTTCTTCACGCTCAGGTGTGGCCTCAGTTCCAAGCATATTAGCAACCGCATCTCCCGGTATAATCTGAAACACAAAAAAGGTGGCAATTGAAATCATAAATAAAGTTATAATGAGAGTTAATGTCTTTTTGGCAAAATATTTCATTCAACTGGCCTCCTTTCATGTATTTCGGTGTTTTATATAATTCGGTGTTTTATATGTTGTGGTAATTTATGCGTTGTGTGAGTGACGCCGCGTAGGAACGGCAAGGCAACGCAGGCGCGCTTGCGCTTGTTAGAGCTGGCAGCGGTACATAATGCGGCAGAATACGCCGCATAAGTACCGGCCGCTCTAAAATGCCTGCTTATGCTCTTGCCGCTCCTTCGCGGCTGGTTTTTCCCCCAGCGCGACTACATAGACTACATAGCATCGCACAGCCTTACATATAAACCACCCATAAAACACTTGTGGGTGCGGGCGGTTGGCTGGCGTCCTGCACAGCAGCAGCCCGCGCTTATTACGAGCCGGACGCTTTGCAGCCATCGGCACTTAGGCGCCGTACTGTGGCGCCTTACGTGTCCGCTATGGCTGCATCGCAACGAAAGCATGTCCGGCGACAATATGCGTGGGCGGATGCGTCCCACTTACTTCTTAATGTAATACACCGTGCTCATATCCTGTACATACACCGGATAGAATTTGTAGCCTGCAAGGTCCTTGTTCTTGGCAACGAGCAGTGCCGCTGCCTGAATGAATACGCTTCCTTCCTTCTCGGCAAGAATCTGCTGAAGCTTTGCATACTTTTCTTTTCTCACGTTATCATCAAGTGATGCCTGCGCCTCTGCGTAGGCCTTATCATACTCTGCATCACTGAAATTCACAAAGTTCTTTGAATATCCCGATGTAAATCTCACAAGAAGACTTGATGGTGTGAGATCCGCTGTAAGTGCGCATATTGTAGCCTGATAATCTCTGTTGGCATATACGTCACTAAGCCATGAACTCCACTCTATTCCCTCAATCTTAGCATTAATTCCTGCTGCCTTCAGCTGCTCTGCAACAACCTGTGCAGTCTCCATATGGAATGTGTAGTTTGACGGAACCTTTATTGTCATGTCGAATCCGTTCGGATAACCTGCCTCAGCAAGAAGCTGCTTAGCTCTGCTCACATTATATGAATTGTATGAATTAGTATCAACATAGTAATTCTTAATCGTCGGAAGCATTGCTGAGTTTATTACCGCGCTCTTGCCGCCCGCAACAAACTGGTTAATCTCATCCTTATTCAGTGCACATGCTACTGCCTGACGAACCTTTTCGTTGTCAAACGGTGCTTCTGCATTGTTAAGGAAAAGTGCCTGTGCAACATCAGATATTGCATATTCAATATCATAAGTACTCTTAAGTTCTTCTGCCTGTGAATCTGTAAGATATGGATACATATCAATCGATCCGCCCTTGAGCTCAAGCAGTGCCGTATCTGTGCCGGATACAATCTTGAATTTAACTTCATCAAGATACGGAAGTCCGTTCTGCCAGTAATCCTCATTCTTTGTAAGAATTATGCTCTCCTGCGGTGTATAAGAAACGAATTTGAATGGGCCTGTTCCTACAGGCTTGCCTGCATCAGCCTGAGTGCCGTCAGCAGGCTTTGGTATGATTGCAGCAGTAAAGTTGTATATCATTTCCGTATCCGCAGATGCGAGAGTGACTTCAACCGTCCTGTCATCCACTATGTTAACAGCACTTATCTTCTTAAGTGCCGTAATCAGCGCATTGCCGTCAAGTAATCCACTGGCTCTGTCAAGTGAATACTTTACATCTTCTGCGGTCACTGCATTTCCGTTATGAAACTTAATGCCGTCCCTGATTGTAAATGTGTATACAAGTCCATCATCCGATACCTTGTAATCACTTGCCACTGCCTTGATAAGATTGCCATTCTCGTCAGGCTTTACAAGCCCTTCAAAAATGTTAAATAATATCTCCTTGGTTCCTGCCGCTGTTGCTTTGTGTGGGTCAAGACTGTCGATATCCTGTTGTATTCCTACAACTACAGAACCGCCATATGTCGGTTCCTTAGAGGAAGCATCTGACTGATCAGAAGAATCTCCCTTCTTGTCGCCTGAGCATCCGCTTAGTGCAACAGAAAGTGCCATAACAAGCATCAATACAAAAGCCAGTAATCTTTTACTTCTTTTCATTGTTCTCTCCTTTAATTCAGCTATATTACTTTCTCTCATTATTCAATTGCCAAGGTCATTGTATACAATGTATGATTCTTTTACAAGTTTTATTTTTAGTACATCACGTTACTTTTCAACCATTTTCTCATTCTGCTTCTCTTCTGCGAGTGCTTCCTCCGAACGCTGCGGAAGCCCTTCCATGTAGAGCATGTCACATGCTGCTGACATTGCATAGCAGTAGTATATGGCACATATTACAAGCACCGCCTGCACAAGGATTGCAACAATACTTCCCGCTGATATAAAGTTAAGTATGATGTAATATGCAAATATAAATACGCCGAACACGCCCCATGTAATCTTAAAATTACGCGCCACAGCACTCTTATCCTGCATCTTGGCTTCAAGTGCAATACCTTCCGTAAAATAATACGTGAAATATATAAAGAATATTGTCATAACGCCCATCATAAACAGGTCTGCATTTGCCTGGGCCACGCCAAGGCTTACGCAGTGTACTGCCTGCACTGCTACTGCTGCGATAAGTCCTTTTATTGAAGTACTTTTACATTTTTTAAAAATATTATTGCGCACTGCAATGTGTGAAATTCCAATAAGTATAATGATGTACGCCAGCACATCCGAGAATATATCAATCTTTGCTCCTGCAACTGTTATGTCAAACTCCAATGCAAGCAGGATAATTCCTGCCAATATAAGCATTATGTCCTTCTTCTTAAAATTCATTACTCTTCTCCCTGCTCTTTTTGTTCATCAGCGGCAGCCGGTCCGGCTGTCTCCTGTCCGCTGCTGTCATCTGCCGCATCCGTGTCTTCCTGCTCCGCCTCTTTCTTCTCATCAGCCGTTCCTGCCGCAAGCCTGTCCCAGATGTCATCTACATCCTCAGGCACTTCATATGTATCGGGAATAAATTCCTCCTTAGGCATATACTGCTTAAAAATCTTGGCGAGCACATATGTCTGCACATACGCTATAAGACCGATAAACAGGAATATGAATACCGGGTAGCTTATTATTGCATATACAAGAAGTCCGGTTGCTATAAGCATTACTATTGTCTGAGGAAGATGCTTCATAGCCATAAGAAGCGAATTAAACAGCGTATTCTTTACCGTGTTCCTGAACTGTGCAAGAAGCGGAAAAAGATATATAAGCGATGCCGCAGCAAGTATTGCAAGACCTATGTTAAGGAACATAAGAATCTGTCCCATCATGCTTCCCTCATAAGTCCATCTGTAACAGGTTACTATATTAAGACCAAGTACGGCTATTATCGCCGCAACAATAAGCTCTATGACAAATCCCTGCTTAAAATTAGCCTTGAATGATTTCCAGAAGTCACGCCAGATATATCCTTCTTCACCTCTTGCTTCCTTAAGCGCCACATAGTACATGGCTGTAAGTGCCGGGCCTATCGTCACTACAGGTATTGAGAATACCAGCACAAGAAAATTCAGAATTATAAAATCAGCGACCTTTGTCATCACTTTAAAAAACGGACTGTCCAGTCCAAAAAACTTACCCATATTATCTCCATTCCTAAATTCATAACATTCTGTTTTTCATTATACGCATTAATATACAAAAAATCAAAGAAGTTTTGTATAATCTTTATTAACTTTTTCTAAAAGCCTGTCATATACACTTATCTGTATGTTATAATGACCTTTATCGTGCAGACAGTTATTTTAATTTGTGAATTATGAAAGGATTATATATTTATGGTTGACGGCAAATCACTCAAAGAAGATATGAATGAAGAAAAAGAACGCCTGTCCAGGATGACATGGGAACAGAAGAAAGAACATATATGGGAATATTACAAGATTCCGATAATAGCTGTGGCTGTGCTTATCGCGGCAGTTATAGGAATTGTATACATGTTCCGTCTTAATGATTATGAAAATGTATTATACACCGTAGTAACTGACGGCGGAATACAGGGGATGGATAAAAAAGAAGACCGTCTCACTACTGAATTCACTGAATATCTTGGAATTGACGGTAAAAAGGAACGGGTATATTTTGATAATAATTACACTCTGACATACACCAACTCAGTTGACCAGGATCCTTATATAAGTGCAGAGAAGATTATGACCCAGATTGCAACCGGCAGTATAGATGCCCTTATAACTGACAAATCCAATCTTCGCGGATTTTCAACAACTGACGAGTCTGCATTTATTGACCTTACAACATGCCTTACAGACGAGCAATTCAATAAGGTAAGTGATTACGTGATTTATTATAAGCTGTCCGATGGGACTGAACTTCCGGTAGCTCTTGACCTTACAGCAACCAAACTTGTAAAAGATATGGGGCTTTCAGTAAAGAACCCATGCTTTGCAATCGTAAGGTCATCAACACATATCGATAACGCGACTGCTTTTATCAGATATGCATTTGACCTTGACTGATACTGCACTCCACAGATGGTGGTTTATCGTGTCCGGTTTCTGTATTTGTAATAAAGATTCAGGTTGTCGTGCCTGTTAGTTGCATACAGCCTGAATCCAAGCTTTGAAGCAAGTCTCTTGGACGGCTTGTTGTCGCGTGTAGTACACAACGCCACCTTTTCAAGATTAAGACCATCCTCGGCAAATGCATATTCAAGTATCGCCTCGCACATCTCTGTTGCATACCCTCTTCTCCAGAATGGCGATCCAACCATATAGCCAAGTTCGACCTGCGTCTGTCCGTCAATCTGCCTGTTTTCAAGTCCTATTCTTCCTACAAGCCTGCCTGTAGAATTCTCAAATATAAGCCACAGACCGTATCCATAAAACCCATACATATTTTTAATATAATCTTTTGTAAATTCAACTTCACGTTCATATTCATACAGCGGTTCAACAAACTCTGTCATTCCCGGATACGCATACAATTCGTAAAGCTTCGGAAGGTCTTCAACCGTAATCTCCCTTGCCGTAAGCCTTGAAGTATAAAACATCGTAAGCGGAAGGTCATTATATCTTGCCCATACCGTATCAAGGAATCTGTCCGTCACCGCCCACTCATCAAGAGCCACATAGCGCGCATCTCCATGGTAATCTTCGCCATATCCGAAATAAGGTATATTATACTCCTCATAATATCCGTCATACTCTTCATCATCCTGACATCCCGTAACCAGAAGCACCTGACGCACCCCGTCATCATCAGATGCCCCCGCCCGGCTGCCTATTGGATTGCAGGAATTAATATTATCATAAAATACAACGTCCCACTGCGTCAGTCTTCTCCTGATTGCATACACATGCTGTACCGGTATGCTGTCCTTTAATATTATCATCTCTTTATTCATCTGCTCTCTCCATTGCCTTGAGAAATTCCGTCATTGTATATGTAAGATGCTTTTTCTTGTTATATACAAGATAATAGTTTCTTCTGAAGATATCGTCCTCAAGCTTAACTGTCTTAAGGCACAATGTCTTTTCAAGCTTTTTTACTATACTCAGCGGGAGTACCGTAAATCCAAGTCCTCCGTCCGCAAGCTCTGCAAGTGCAAGTGTGCTTGTACTCTCCATGATTATATTCATGTCATATCCACGCCTTGCAAACACGCCTTCCACACAGCTTCTAAGACCGCTCCCCTCTTCGCGCAGCAGAAGCGGCTTTTCCGCAAGCTCTCCAATTGTCATACTGTCTTTGTAATAAACATACGGTGAGCAGACAATCACCATGTCATCCACATCAAATATTCTTGAGTTTCTTGAAGCACTGTCCTTTACATTATCCAGAATTGCAAAATCTATCTGGTTGTCGGCAAGCTTCTGCTCTATTGTCTCCGTGTTATGCACAAGTACATTAAGATTGATATCAGGTATTCTTGCGCGTGCCTTCCTTATAACATCCGGAAGCAGCGTTTCGGCTACTGATATATTCACACCTATTCTGCATTTTGTAAATACTTTTCCTTCCCGCAAAAGTATTGTCATATCATCATACTGGTCAAGCATCGTGTCGGTATACTGCCGCAGCATCATTCCGGCCTCGGTAAGGTATATCTTTCTGTTAATTCTGTCAAACAGTCTTGTCTGATAAAATGCTTCCAGCTCACGTATAGCCATGCTGACCGAAGGCTGGGTTACATTAAGCCTGTCCGCCGCTGCAGTTATGCTTCCGCAGTCACATACCGCCCTGAAAATCTGTAAATGTCTTAACGTCATGTCTGCTCCATTCCATGCGCAGTAATCCTGCGTCAATACATAAGTAATAGCTTATGTTTTTTATATTAACATATGTATTGTTTTATGACAAATCTGTAAATATAATTGTTACAGCCGGTTAAGGGAGATGAAATCCATGAAAAAAATCACAACACTTTTTATTACATTTTTAAAAATAGGAGCATTCACTTTTGGTGGCGGATACGCTATGGTAGCCCTGCTTGAATCTGAATTTGTCTCATACCGCAGATGGCTTGACAAAGATGAGTTCATAGACATGATTGCGATTGCCGAGTCCACTCCCGGACCGATGGCAATAAACAGTGCAACTTATATCGGTTACCGTATATGCGGCTTTTGGGGTGCGCTTGCGGCGACTGTTGCGGTGAGCATACCGTCATTCATTATTATTTATATAATTTCGCTTTTCCTCGATCAGTTTATGGCACTTACTGTTGTACAGAATGCTTTCCGCGGAATACAGGCATGCATAGTATATCTTGTATTCACTGCCGGTCTGAAACTGCTGCGCAGGCTTGACAGAACCTTCATGAATATATTTATTGTATCTGCGGTAACCGCATTAATGATTCTGTTTTCGGTTTTTGCAATAGACTTTTCCTCAATATTTTTCATATTCATATGTGGAGTTGCCGGTGTTGCAGTATGGCTCGGAGGTGAGAAAAAATGATATACCTGAAGCTTTTCCTTACATTTCTTGAGATAGGAACAGTGTCCTTCGGAGGCGGATACGGAATGATTCCGCTGATCAGTGATGCTGTCATGTCCAACGGCTGGCTCAGTGAAGATGAATTTATTAATTTCATCGCAATATCCGAATCAACCCCCGGACCGCTTGCTGTCAACATGTCGACTTTCATAGGTTCGACACAGGCAGGCATCACCGGTGCTTTTGTGGCAACGCTTGGAGTTGTTCTCCCTTCATTTATCATAATTCTTATTATTGCTGCACTTATAAACAATCTTCTCAGATTCCGCGGTGTCCAGGCTTTTCTGTCAGGAATACGTCCATGTGTGGTTGCGCTGATTCTCGCCACCGCAGTAACGCTCGGTCTTAAGGCACTTTTCGGCTTTGAGAATATTCACTCTGCACTTGCAGTTGACATCCGTGCCGTAGCAATACTTACTATTCTTGCATGTGTTGGTGCCGTTTATAAAAAAATGCGTTCAAAACAGGCTTCCCCTATTCTTATGATTGTTATTGCCGCAGTGCTGGGCGCGGTGATGTATGCATGATAGTGATGTGTTACCCTGACCTGCCATGCACTATGCATATGCCGCCATTAGTCCTATCCGTATATTTGACATTTTCAATCATGCAATATAGAATTAATAGCACATAATATATTTGAAAGGACTTATATCAATGGCACAGAATCCAATAGTAACATTCACAATGGAAAACGGCGATGTAATGAAGGCTGAGCTTTATCCTGAAATCGCACCTAACACAGTAAACAACTTTATCTCACTTATCAACAAGGGATTCTACGACGGACTTATCTTCCACAGAGTAATCTCAGGTTTCATGATTCAGGGCGGCGATCCTGAGGGAATGGGCTACGGCGGTCCGGGCTACAGTATTGCCGGTGAATTCTCAGGCAACAATTTCAAGAACGACCTTAAGCACACAGCAGGCGTACTTTCAATGGCACGTTCGCAGCACCCTGATTCAGCAGGTTCACAGTTCTTTATCATGCATAAGGATGCTCCGCATCTTGACGGACAGTACGCTGCCTTCGGTAAGCTTACAGAAGGCTTTGATGTTCTTAACAGCATTGCAGAGACAGATGTGGACTGGAATGACCGTCCACGTAACCCACAGGTTATGAAGACTGTAACTGTTGAGACTTTCGGTACAGATTATCCGGAGCCTGAGACACTGTAATTTGTAATTACGATAGTTTTAATTTTAATATAAAGAGCTGCCATGCCGGAACCTGATATTAATTCCGGCATGGCAGCTCTTTAATTATTCTTTAATTATTCTTTAATTGCCCTAAGCACTGCTGTTGCTGTAATTCATCTGTTACTGCGGATACTTCATGCGGTCTGGTGTCGGTGCATCAAGCACTTCTGTCTTATACTTATTCATGTATATCTTGGCAAGCTTAAGATTATTATCGAGATAATTGCCGCAATCCCTAGGAGAATATCCCGGTATATCGCCCTCGTATGACAGTATGTAGTCTGCCATTCTTCTGAGCACATCAATTATATCCTCAGGTTCGAGTTCGCCGGCAAATATCACATAGAATCCGGTCCTGCATCCCATCGGTCCAAAATATATAGTCTTATCCTTCCACTCAGGGTCGTTACGAAGGAATGTTGCTCCAAGATGCTCTATGGAATGAATGCCCGCTGTGTCCATAGGTGCTTCCTCATTCGGTCTCGTAAATCTCAGGTCAAATGTCGTAATAACTTCGTCTCCTATGTAATCACGTCGTGATACATATACTCCCGTAAGAAGATTAAGATGATTAACCGTAAAACTTGCTATCTTATTCATAAACTCTGGTTCCTCCCATATAATCCTGTCTGAGCTTTTCTTTCTGCTTCAGGCACTCACTTATTATCGGACTTATCTTTATAAACTCGTCCACAAGGTCCGGATCAAAGAACTGACCGCGTCCCTCTACAATTATCGCCATAGACTTCTCATGGCTGTACGGCTCTTTGTATGGCCTCTTGGATGTAAGTGCATCATATACATCAACAATACTCATAATTCTTGCTGACAATGGTATCTCCTCACCTGACAGTCCATACGGATATCCCTTGCCATTCCATCGCTCATGGTGATACAATGCCATCTCTTCCGCTGTTGATATGAAATAGTTATCCATAACCTGATTACGGATCTTGCGGAATGTCTGCCCACCTATCACGGTATGTGACTTCATATAATCAAATTCATCGTTATCAAGAGCGCTTGCCTTGCGGAGTACATCATCCGATATCGCAATCTTGCCAATATCATGAAGCGGTGCTGAGCGTATTGCACTTCGCACAAAATCTTCCGTAAGGTCATTCTTATACTTAGGAACCTTGCGCAATTCATTAATAAATGCAGTAAAATATATTGATGTATTCTTTATGTGTCCACCCGTCACGCCGTCCCTGCACTCAACAAGCTCTGCAAAACCTACAGAAAGCAGATCCTGCATCTTCTCTATCTCTTTCACCTTTTCGTCTACAAGCTCTTCAAGATGATGCTCATAATCATACAACTCAAGCTGGGTCTTGATTCTGCGCTTCATAACAGCAGCTACAAATGGTTTTGTTATAAAGTCCGCAGCACCAAGGTCAAGTCCGCGCACCTCACTCACCGTGTCCGAATTGCCGGTAAGAAATATTACCGGTATTCCCTTCCACGCATTCTTTGACTTAATCACGCCTATCGCTTCATATCCGTCCATCTCCGGCATTACGATATCCAGCAGAATAAGATCCGGGACAGTACTTTCAAGTATTGCCAGTGCCTCCTTAGCCGAGCCTGCCTGAATAAGATCATATTCATCTCTAAGAACATCTTCAGCTGCACGTCTGTTAAACTCAACATCATCAATAATAAGAATTGTACGTCTCGCCATATGCTCTCTCCCATATATTTTCATATATTTTATTCACGTCCACACTTTGTTTTATTTTAACACATAAAGTACCGTTTTTCAATGTCAGTGTCTTATGCATTTTTATCGTTTCTCAATAAATTTTTATTGACTTTTGATTAATCATGGTGTATACATTAACTAAACTGATAACCGTGAACCGATAACAAAATCAAACGATTTTACGGGCATGAATGGAGGATTAATATGAATACAAACACTAACGGCAGGAATAATGTCTTTAACGTTACCCGTTTTACGAAGCTGCTCCTTGATATTGCATTTGTGTGTGCCATTATAACATGGCTTGCACTTCCCGCCCTTATACATTTTTATGGGAATTACAGCAGCTTTTTTGCAAGATACTTCCTGGTCATGTGGTTACTATTTGCCTCGGCAGGTGCATTTACAATATCTATAATCGCAGAGCTGAGGAAGATGTTTGCCACCGTGCTTGCAGATGACTGCTTTGTATATTCCAATGTTACAAGCCTCAGAAGGATGGGACTATATGCATTTCTTATATCAGGCATCACATGTATCCGGCTTTTTCTTTATCTGTCACCTGCTGCCATAATTGTAATCATCACGTTCTTTGTGGCCGGAATGTTCAGCCGCGTACTGGCGCAGGTATTTGAAAAAGCAGTCAGCTACAAGACCGAGAATGACCTTACAATCTGAATACACTAATACCGGGAATAAATCCTGAAACGAATGGAGATGTTTTAATGGCTATACGCATTAATCTTGACGTTGTTATGGCTCAACGCAAAAAAAGTCTTACCGAACTGGCATCGGAGGTTGATATAACACTTGCCAATCTCTCAATTCTAAAGACGGGCAAGGCCAAAGCAATAAGACTTTCAACGCTTGATGCAATATGCCGCGCGCTTGACTGCCAGCCGGGTGATATTATTGAATACGTTGAAGACGGGAAGGAGTAATACTTAATATGGGAGTAAATATTAATAATACAGGATTTTATCTGAGAGGCTGCGCACTGTACTCAATATTCTATGTATTCTGCCTCTACCACAATCCGTCAGGGATTACATTCCCGCTGTTTGTGACCGGAACTGTTGTGATGTTCAGGCTTTTTGCTGCCCGAAGGAACGGATTGCAATTTCGTAATGCGGTTCCGCATGAATGCATTTTCTATGAAGCTGCCGTGCTGCTTCTTGGCATATCGACATGCATTACAGACTGTATACCCATGATAATTCTTAATAAGCTTGCAATATTTGTACTCATGAACTGCTATTTTCTGTGTGCGGTATACACCACCGGTGGCTGGAGCTTTGCAAAGCATCTCTGCTCAGTCATGCGCATCATTATAGGATGCCTTGAGTTTATTCCAAAACCATTTCACGATGCGTATGAATGCCGCAAAGCTTTAAAAGCGGCGCGTTCCAGCAGTGATTCGGGTAATACTGATAATTCTGATGCCACAAAAATGCACCACCTAAGCATATCTCCCATGGCAAAGAGCATTCTTCTCGGAATACTGATAGCAGTTCCCCTGCTTCTTATTGTAGTCTGGCTGCTTGCCGGTGCTGATGCCATATTCGGTAATATCATCTCTGATATTTTTAATTATCTGTCAGTATTGAACTTTGACATTATAGACATGTTTAATGATATTATCTCTGACCTGTATGTAATATTATTAATGGGCGTTTTTGCATTCATGGCAGCCTTCTGCACATGGTCATTTTTATGTGAAGGGCACATGCCGTCAGACAATCATGTCAGTGCCGTTCATAACCCGGTGACTGCCATAACATTTACAGGGATATTGTGCTTTGTATATGTACTTTTCTGCCTTGTGCAGTTTGCAGGCATGACCGGTGCCGCAGCCCTGCCTTCAGGCTGCACCTACGCCGAATACGCAAGGAGCGGTTTCTTCCAGCTGCTGTTTGTATGTATCATTAATATCATTATAGTTCTTGCATGTCTTCACTATTACAGGGTATCACGCGCGCTTAATGTAATACTTACCATTATCTGCGGCTGCACATATATCATGACATTTTCAAGTGCCCTGCGTATGATAATGTACATAAAGGCTTACAATCTTACATTTTTGAGGATATCCGTTCTGTGGGCACTTGCCGCTATTGCTGTTATCATGATTGGAATATTAATCAATATATTCCGGCGTAATTTTAATCTTTTCAGATATTTTGTCACTGCCGTTACAATAATATTTGTAATGTTTTCATTCTCGCGTCCCGACTATGTCACTGCACGGTATAATTACAGTGCAATGCAGCGCAGACTGGCTTCTGAAGGTTATAACAGCCCGGATGTGCGCAATGATATCATTCACCTCACCGGGCTTTCATTTGATGCAGCTCCGATATTAATGAACAGCGGTTTTGAAAATATGTGCCGTAAGGCAGAATCAGATTCATACTATAAAAACTGCCTTATGGAATGGGGCTGCAAACTGGATGCAAATGAAATGGACAGAAAAAGGGCAGTGCCACTGAGAACATTTAATCTGTCCCGTTACACTGCCCTATGCAGATACAAAGGTTTAAATCATTATTAATAATTAATGATTATAATCGTTATGCTCACCTGTTATTGAGTATATTACCCATTCTGCAATATTGGTTGCATGGTCACCGATTCTCTCAAAATACTTAGCTATCATGAGAAAATCAACTGCCTGCCCGCCATTCTCTGCATTCTGATTGATAAGGGTAATAAGCTCTTTTTTAACCTCGTTGAAAAGCCTGTCCACAGTATCATCCCTTGCAATTACTTCCTCGGCAAGTGTCTGGTCCTTGTGGACATATGCTTCAACAGCTTTAACAACCATTACGGTTGTCTCCTTTGCCATACTCTGGATATGCTCAAGCTTCTTCATATACGTAAGCTCTGACATCTCCATTGCTACCTCACATATATCCGCTGCCTGATCACCGATACGCTCCATGTCAGTTACCATCTTAAGCGCCGATGAGATTACTCTCATGTCTGACGCTACCGGCTGCTGCTGAAGGAGAAGCTGGAGACACAGATCCTCTATCTTCTTTTCCTGATTGTCGATATCATCATCTGCCTCTATTGTCTGCTTTGCTATTGCCTCATCCTGACTCACCAGGGCTTTGACACACATTTCAATGGACTGCTCTATGAGACTTCCCATCTCAAGCATATAATCATTAAGCTGCACTAACTGTTTGTCGAAACGATTTCTCATCAACCGAACCTCCCTGTTATATAATCTTCTGTTCTCTTATCCTTAGGCATTGAGAATAATTCTTCTGTCGGTGCTGCCTCTATAACCTCACCAAGCAGGAAAAATACTGTCTTATCAGATACACGGGTTGCCTGCTGCATATTATGTGTTACCATAACTATTGTATACTTCTTCTTAAGCTCAACAACAAGGTCTTCTATCTTCGATGTTGATATCGGGTCAAGTGCCGATGTAGGCTCATCCATAAGAATTACCTCAGGCTCAACCGCAAGCGTTCTTGCTATACAAAGTCTCTGCTGCTGTCCTCCCGATAATCCGAGCGCGCTCTTTTTAAGTCTGTCCTTAAGCTCATCCCATATCGCCGCCTGACGGAGCGAACGCTCAACTATCTCGTCAAGCTCTGCCTTCTTACGCACGCCGAACAGTCTTGGTCCGTACGCGATATTGTCATATACACTCTTTGGAAATGGATTCGGCTGCTGGAACACCATACCGACGCGGTGTCTCAGCGAAATAGCATCCATGTCATTATATATGTCAACTCCGTCAAGGTATATATTGCCGTCTATCTTAACGCCCTCTACAAGGTCATTCATTCTGTTAAGCGTCTTTAAAAATGTTGATTTACCACAGCCGGATGGGCCGATAAATGCAGTTATCTCATTCTTCGCAATATCCATGTTAATATTTTTCAATGCATGGAAAGCGCCATAATGCAGATTCAGATTTTTTACTTCAAATTTACTGTTTTCCATATATTAATTCCTTTCGCAAATATGTCAGGCCTTCTCACCGGCATTTTTCTTATTAAGTCTGTTACTCAGGATATTGGCTCCTATACTGAATGCAAGGACCAGAATAAGAAGGACTGCCGATGCAAGATTGGCAAGGTCCTGATTCTGTCCGTTAACCTGCAGATCCCATATCTGGAGTGAAAGTGTCTCAGCTGAGCGGAACGGATTGAGCGGGCATGTATGTGAAGCAAGATTCCAGTTGCCCCATCTTATGTTGGTTCCTGAACCGGTTGTATACAGAAGCACGGCAGCCTCGCCGAATCCACGTCCTGCTGCAAGAATTATTCCTGTCATAATTCTCGGAAGACATGCCGGAAGAAGCACATGGAATATTGCCTGCCATCTCGTAGAGCCGAGACCCATACTCGCCTGAAAATATCCCTCAGGCAAACCTCTTATAGCATCCTCCGTTGTCGTTGTTATAAGCGGAAGTGTAAGTATTGATACTGACAACGCACCCGCCATAAGGCTCTTATCAAGTCCCATGATAACAAGAAATATAAGATATCCGAACAGTCCGACAACAATTGAAGGAAGTGATGACAGTGTCTCGATACATATTCTTATAAATTTTGTAAGTGCTCCTTCTCTGGCGTATTTTGCAAGATATATTCCTGCAAGCGCTCCGATGGGAACAGTTATAAGAAGTGAAAGAAACACAAGATAAATAGTATTAAATAACTGGTTTCCTATACTTCCGCGGCGTTGAAACCTGAACATCTCCGGTGTTGCACCAATGAAGCCCTTTATTATTACATATCCCGCAAATGCTGCAAGGAGTACGAAGAAAAATACTGCAACACAATAAAATACAACTGTCATAATTCTGTCTGCGCCTATTGCGCGCTTTATTTTGTTATGCATGGCTTCTTCCTCCCTTCTTTACCTTTACCGCTCCGTCATCATCAGGCTTCTTTCCTGAGAAGTAATGGATGAGGAATATAAAGAGCAGTGATATGATAAATAACAACAGTGCCAGTGTCCACAATGCGGTCTTAGTCTCGCCGCCTTCCATGGCATTACCCATCTGTGCTGTAATCTCTGTTGTAAGAGACTTTGTCGTCGAGAATATTCCTGTAGGCAGAGCTGTTGTCTGACCTATTACCATCGCTACCGCAAGTGCTTCACCAAATGCTCTTGCAAGTCCGAGAATTACTGCCGAGAATATTCCCGGTGCTGCTGCCGGAAGAACTATCTTATATGTAGTCTGCCATCTGGTTGAGCCCATTCCATAAGCTCCAAGCCTGAATTCCTTAGGTATTGCACGTATCGCATCTGCCGACACACTCGTTATCGTCGGGAATATCATAATTGCAAGTACAAGTCCTGCCGCAAGAATCGAATGTCCAACCTGTCTGTTAAATATTGTCTTTATAGCCGGTACAAGCACCGTAAGGCCTACCCATCCGTATACTACGGACGGAATACCCGCAAATATCTGAATGACCGGACGATAGAACTTTTCACCAAACTTTGGTGATATCTCTGTCATAAATATCGCTGAACCGATTGCAAAAGGCGTTGCTATAAGTAATCCAAGACCACATGTGCATAATGATCCGACAATGAAGATTCGTGTTCCCACGCTTCCTCCTCCGGTAATATTATCAACAGGTGCCCAGTCTGCCGAGAAAAGGAATTCACCTATGCTGTGTCCGAATTTCGTAAATGTTCCGGAGCCCTTATATACAAGGAAACCGCCTATAACAAGTGTCAGTACGATAACAAACAGTCCGCATATCGTGACGATTGTTCTCCACAGATATTCCTTGAGAAACATACCTTTTTTACTATTCATTGTCTACCTCATTTCTGCTCATATCTTCGGATTCTGTCTTATGTACTAATGGGCAGGCATCCCCCCACAGGCGCCCGCCTTATATACCAATTAATCTAATGTCTTGGACTTGTTTCCGATTATATGCTGATTAGTGTTCCTTTACCTGCATCTTTGATGATACACCATAGCCAAGTGATTCCATCTTCTTGCCGTACTCATCTGACATGATGTACTCAAGAAATGCCTTAGCTGTCTTGTCAGGCTCACCCTTTGTATACATATGCTCATATGTCCATACAGGATACTTGCCTGCGTATGTATTCTCAAGTGTAGGTGCTACACCGTTAAGTGAAAGTGTATCTACGCCGGGATTACTTACAAGATATGAAAGAGCAACATAACCGATTGCACCCTTTGTATCCTTAACATTCTTAAGAAGGACACCTGAATCATCTGTTTCCATTGACTTGTTAGATGCCTCTGCAGCTCCGCCAATTGCATACTTCTTGAATGTAGCTCTTGTACCTGATGACTCAGGGCGTGTTACAAGAACGATTGCCTCATCAGCTCCGCCAACTTCTTTCCAGTTAGTAATCTTACCTGTAAATATGTCTGTAAGCTGCTGTGTCGTAAGATCCTTAACACCGCCGGCCGTAACACTCCTGTTAACGATAGGTGCCATTGTAACTACACATACTCTGTGGTCTACAAGTGCTGATGCCTTTGCTGCGTCAAGCTTCTCTGCTGCCTCAACATCTGAGTTACCGATATTAACTGTTCCCTCGGATACCTGCTTAAGTCCTTCACCTGAACCGCCTGCATCAATTGTGATGTTTACATCAGGGTACTTCTCATTGAATGCGTCTGCTGCGTCATCTACAAGTGGCTTAAGTGCTGATGAACCCGCTGCCGTAATGCTTCCTGTAAGCTCCTCTGCCTTAGCTGCTCCGCTGCCTGCTGAACTGCCGTCATCTGAAGCTGCTGAACTGCCACACGCTGTAAGTGCTCCTGCCACCATCATCACTGACAGTGATGCACATAATAACTTCTTAAGTCTCATTTTCTTTTCCTCCATATTATACAAACAAAAAAGTCATGCAAGAGATTGTCTGATTTATTTCTCTTTGCATGACTTAATATATTATTTGTTTGTAAAATCCCAAACCACTAATTTGTAAATTGTATGTAAAATCGTAGTAAAGCTACTTTACTTAAGTTTTTCATACTTAGAAAGGTCTATTCCAAACTGCCCTGCAGCCATCTCAAACACATTCGTGCCGCGTGACATTCTTCTGATAGTTCCCTTATCATCTATGACTATCTCATATGCACTTACAACAGAATTAATCGCACTGCTTATCGAATCAGCTGATACATAAGCATCACCGGCTGCCACCCAGAGCTGGCTTATACCAGTTGACACAGCGGACGCATCTCCATAAAAATCTGCTAACGTATATCCTGCTATGCTCTTAGCTCTCGGTGTTGTAAGCACCCCGTCAAGCACATAGGAATCGTTCTTAACTGCCATGATACTGTAAATATTCTTACAGCCCTCATCTATATACCAGTCACCATTCTGGTCATAGTAAAGTCTTGCCGTCTCCCTGCCGTCATCACTTATGCTGTACGCCTTGCAGTTCCTGTCATCAAGTGTTACGACTCCATTAACTACTCCGACGTCACTGTTATTAAACATCTGGACTATCTGTCTTGATGAGTTATTGCCGAGAATACCATTGGCTATAAGCCAAAGCACTTCTTTCTCATTGGTAAGCTCTGCGGTTCTGTCCATGAACTTTCTGTCAACAAAATTGTATATCCAGTTATATGTATAATTACCGAATTCATTCTTGATTCCCGGCATTGATGCATCAAGGTATCCGTCATTATCAATATCAGCAAAGGCAAAACCCTGCTTTGAGTATTCCGTATCCTTAAGCTGTCCATAGTTGACTGAGCCAAAAATCTGTCCCTTATCATCATAGATATCGGCTGATTCTTCTCCAAATTCAACCCACAATGTACGTGCACCGTTCTTATCACTTACATCATAGCCTGTAAGATTCCTGCCATTCTTCCATGACTCATCGACTGCTGCCGTTACCGGTTCAGTGACCTCTGCAGCTTCCATCTCCTGTGATGTCTTTGGTCCGCATGCCGCTATTGATGCTATAGCTATCAGTGAAGCAGCACATATCAAATTCTTAGTTGTCCTCTTCATTACTATCTCCCTTATTATTGTAATATGACTTAGATATTTTAACACTTATCTTACTACATTTCGATATTTTTTTATAATTTTTTTACAAATTGACATAAATTTTTAAATGAACTAAGATAGTCTTATGAGCGGTCTTATGAAAGGAGTACTCTATATGGACATTAATACACAAGTATCAGAAAGCACCTGCAATCTGGCTCTTCTTATCAAAGCCAAGCGTATTGCATACAAGGCACACGAAGGCCAGACAGATATGTCGGGTATGCCATATATAGAGCATCCGCTTGTTGTGTCATACAGATGCGGTTCGATTGACTCCAAGATTGTCGGAATGCTGCATGATGTCATTGAAGATACTGACGTTTCATATGACGACCTACGTGCAGAAGGTTTTCCCGAACATATTATAGAGGCTGTCCGCTGCGTCACCAAAGAAGACGGCTGGGATGAAGAATCCTATTTTACAAGAATAAAAGCCAATCCTATAGCCCGTGAAGTTAAGATTAATGACCTTATGCATAATCTTGATGAATACAGGGTTGTGACACCGACACGCCACTTAATAGAAAAGCGTGCCAAATACCGCCGTGAATTAGCATTTCTTCAGGGGTATTCCGACACGCTGTAATCTTTTATCTGTCAATTGCTATCCGCAAACATGTTAATCTGCTTACTCTGCTTCGTACTGTTCAAGTTCTTTTGCAAGTCCGTGTATTTTATTAAGGAGCTCTGATACTTTATTCATCTTCTCAACAGCCTCATTGGTATGGCTGAAGCCTTCGTTGGAGGCAGCTGCTACTTCCTGGCTTGTTGCCGAAAGGTTAGTAATATCTTCTGATATTACATCAGTTGAATTCACTATATTGCTTATTATCGAGTCAAATCCCCTGATTACCATGATAAGGTCATCGACCTCTGTGTTAATCATTCCAAACTTATCTTTGGCTTCATCTATCATCTCATTCTGCTTACGCACTGATTCAACAGAATTACCGATGCTCCCGCTTACACTTTCAACATCATTGGTAAGGTCTTCAATTATGGTTCTTATGCGCTCTGTAGCGTCCTTTGTCTGTTCTGAGAGCTCTCTTATCTCATCTGCGACAACCGCAAATCCTCTTCCGGCCTCGCCGGCTCTTGCCGCCTCAATTGACGCATTAAGTGCAAGGAGATTGGTCTGTGAAGAAATGTTCATTATAGAACCGACAATCTCTCCAACCTCTTTTGCCCGCTGTGTAAGCTTATCCGTGACAGTCTCTGTCTCATGGCTTGCTTCCTCTACATTCTCAGCCTGGCTCTTAAGTGCATTGATAAGCTCTGCGCCTTCATGCACGTTCCGCATTGCGCGGTCTGATGCATCAAGCATATTCTTTGTGTGGTCACTTGCCGCATCCGTATGATTCTTAATCTCCTGACACATCTGTGCCTGATGCTGGATAGATTCCGCTGTACTTTCCGTACTCTCGGCAATATTCTTAACAGACTGGTTACTCGTTGTAATGCTTGCATTGAGATCATTTATATGTGCATTAGTCTCATCAAAACAATTGGTAATCTCCTCTGACACATGCTGCATCTTAATTGCTGTTTCACGATGTTTCTCTGCACCCCTGGCAATCTCAGACATGTTCTCCTTATTGAATGTAACCATCATCTTAGTCATTATTACAACGGCAGCTGCAACAATAAAGATAACTATTGACTCCACTATTACATCTTCAGAGGTTATCTTTCCCATAGAAATCATTCTTGCGCTATGTATTATGAAGCCGGCAACTATGATACCGCTCTCAATCCTTGCCATCTTCATATCAAGATATCCGATTGTTGCTATAATAAGAGGCACCGCATATGCATATGTATCCGGCATATTATTGGTGCACATCATTACAAAATACACCATAGCTGCAGCCGCAGACATAACGATTCCGCACAACTGTGTTCCCGCCCTTACTGCAAATATACCTATAACAGTGATTAATCCTGCTGCTACAGCCACAGTCTGTATTATGATACCGCTGTTACCTCTTCCTGTTGCAAGCAGTCCGACCATTGTAAACGCTATATAGCCAAGTACAATCAATAATATTGCAAATACTACCTTGTCGACTCTTTTCAACTGTTCTTTCTTCATTACACAACCCTCCGTACTAAAATGTATTAACTCACAGTACTAAACCTGCGTTTCAAGTAGATTTTAATACTTTTTCTTTATGATGTCTATATCTTACAGTCAACGGATGGGCAAAAATTACGTAAATTGCAAAGTTATTATCTTTTCTTTATAACAGGCTCTGCCACATCCTCATAGCCTGCAAGCAGAAGAATAAGAAGCAGGTCTCTTTGTGGTCCAAGCCAGCTTTCCACGGGTTCAAACCACTCATGGACTGTATGCACTCCGCCTTCATTGCCGCCACGTCCTACTGTTATCGCCGGAATTCCCATGCTTATCGGAATATTGGCATCAGTACTGCTCTCACCCCTTAATTCAGGCTCTATTCCAAGCATTCTCGCTGCATCAAATGCTGCTTTTACTATAGGACAGTCAGGCTCCTGTGTTCCGGCAGGCCGTACCCCCTTAACCTCTATGTCTGCCTTTACCTGAGGCTTGTCGGCATCCCATCTTGCATTTTCTTCTTCAACAGCACTCTCTACCGCATTCATGAATTCTTCTGTAAGACGCTCAAGTTCTTCATCACTGTCAGAACGTATATCCATCAGCATGCCTGCCGATGCCGATATTGTATTTACAGATGTTCCGCCCTCTATGACTCCTACATTGAATGTTGTCTTAGGAAGCTCAGGTGCTTTAAAATCAGATATTTTTGCTATTGCCCTTCCCATCGCATGTATAGGATTGGGAAGTCCGAAATCCGCAAAGCTGTGTCCGCCGTTGCCTGTGAATGTTACCTTATAACGACGGCTTCCAGTTGCCGTGTATACAACACCGCCTGTCACAGGATTATCAACCGACACAAATGCATCAATATTATTATCATTATTAAAAATGTATTTAATACCCTTAAGATCGCCAAGTCCTTCTTCACACACATTTGCACAGAATATTATGTCTCCATGTGCGTGAATGTCATACCTGACCATTGCCTTTGCTACCGCCATTATCTCAGCTGCTGCATGAGTGTCATCATTAATTCCCGGGCAGTAATATCTATTGCCTTCCTTCTTTACAGTTACATCCGTATCTATAGGAAATACCGTGTCCGTGTGCGCTGCAAGCATTATTACAGGTCCGTCTCCGTCACCCGGCCATGTACCGAGTACATTACATACTGCATCCATATGTACGTTAAGCAAGCCTATCTCTTTGAACTTTTCAAGTACATATTCTGCCTTTTTCTTTTCCTGATGTGACGGTGCGGGAATCTGGCACATTGTAAGTGTTTCCTGCGTTGTGTTTTCATCTTCCGACTTAATATATTCAAGTGCTTTTGCTATCTTTTCATTATTTATAATCATATCTTCCTCACATACTAATACATTTCTTATAATATACGGCCGCATTAATTAACAAATAGTCTTTTCCCATGTACACGCTTTCTCACAAAATAGAAACATGCCGCCTGCAGAACGATTGTAAGCCCCCAGGACGCAGGATATGATACAAACAATATTCCAAGTGATCTGTGATAAGGGAATATGCCAAATATCCAGAACACTCTTGTTCCTACAGTTCCTATTACTGATAACACCATCGGTACTGCTGAATATCCCATTCCTCTAAGGGCACCAGGTATAAGATCCATAATTCCGCAGAGAAAATATGTAAGCGTTGTATATGCGAGTATTTCCATGCCACATTTTACCACCTCGGCATCTGATGTATATATTCCTATAAGCTGCCTGCCGAATATGTAAAATGAACTTCCCATAACTAATGCAACAGCAACTGACAAAATAATGCAGTCGATAAGTACACGGTCCATACGCTTAAACTTTCCAACACCAAGGTTCTGGCTTGTAAAGCTCATGCAGGCCTGTGTCACTGAATTAATCGATACATATAAGAATCCCAGCAGATTATTGGCCGCTGTATATCCGGCCATCGCCGTAGAGCCGAATGAATTAACAGAAGACTGAAGCAGTGCATTTGAAAAATTGATTACAACGCTCTGTATTCCGGCCGGCACACCAACCTTGAATATCTGCACCATATAGTCCCCGCGTATTCCAAGTTTATTAAAATACAGTCGGTAACTGCTCTGCGAACGGCAAAGGCACGCGAGGACAAGCACGCATGAAATGAGCTGAGCAATAACTGTCGCTATGGCAACACCGGCAACTCCAAGTCCGAATACGATTACAAGTATAAGGTTAAGCACCGCATTGGTAATTCCTGATATTATAAGAAATAAAAGTGGCCTTTTTGTATCTCCGACAGCCCTTAATATTGCTGCGCCATAATTATACAGCATAAAAAACGGCATGCCCATAAAATATATCCGCATATAAAGTACAGACTGATCTATTACATCATCCGGAGTATCCATGAGTTCCAATGCACCTTTTGCAAATATGGTTCCCACAAAAGCCATTATTATTCCGCTTATTAATGCTATTGTTATTGAAGTATGGACTGTCTCCGACATCTCTTTTGACTTTCCTGCCGCATAGAATCTGGCTGCAAGCACATTGCTTCCAAGTGATATTCCAATAAAGAGATTGGTAAATATATTAATGAGTGCGCTTGTCGAACCTACCGCAGCGAGTGCCTGGCTTCCGGTGAATCTTCCAACCACTATAATGTCAACAGCATTAAACATAAGCTGCAGCACGCCGGACAACATAAGCGGAAGTGCGAATGATATCAGCTTATCCATAATTGTACCATTGCACATATCTATCTCATATTTGCTTCTTTTTATTCCGGACGTCTCAACCTCTCTGTTATTCTCTTTATTCATGCCTGCCCCTTTCTTCTGACGCAAATGTATCCAGACTGATTTAACCTTAAAAGGGCCCTGCCAAAGCAGAACCCCTTAACATTATTATACTATTTTTCTATTATGTCAAGCCTCTGCCTGATTCGTGGCTGCCGCATAAGCTTCGGCGCTGCCGGTACGTCTGTTGATAGTAAATCCTAATATTTTACCTGCCAGTCATCACCTGCTCCGAACCTTACAAAGTCAAGCTCACCCGGCTTACTTACAACTATATCAAAAAGCGCCTCTGTAATGGTTCCCGCTGTTCTCGGCTTCTGGCACCAGTATCCGTTAGAACCGAATGTTCCCCATACGCCATGTTCTGCAACCTTTCCTTTGTCTGTATTAATAAGCGGAAGTCCGCCCATGTCAGGCGCCATATATACTCTTTCCATATGAAGATGACCACAATTATAAAGTACTATATTGCTGTTCCATGAGGAAAAATCTTTGGCAAACCTACCATTGTTATAATTCTGATGTGTATATGCCGCAGTCAGAATATCATGCAATGTATCTCTGTTACTTGAAACATTATAACCTTCCGGATAATCAAATGCATCATGTGACATTATAAGGTACCGGCAGTCCTCCCTTGCAAATGCTTTGTCAAGAAGCCAGTCTATCTGCTTATCCTTATATCCGTAAAAGTACATGCCCATCTCATTCTGCTCACCATTAACCACCGTGTCGTCACTGTCGCTCATATTAAGGCAGACAACACGCACATTCTTACCTGGAAGGTCATAATAAAAATATCCGTGCTCATACTCTGTAGCATACTGCGGAAAATATGCCATTGTAACGGAATACCACTCCTCTTTATTGATAATATAGTCGGCACTGTAAAGCAGATTGCCGTCAACCTGTGCCGAAAAGCTGTTATCATCATGGTTGCCGTGCAGGAAAAATACCGGCTTATTGCAGGTCGACAGTATCTCTGCCACATTACGGATTATCTGCATTGCATTAGCCTTGCCGTTCTCCTCCGCATGTCTTCCATCATATATGTCACCGCCGACACATACAAAATCGACATCAGAATTATTCGCAACATCCACAACTGCATTATACATACGGTATGCCGCCGTTGTGCTTGCTTCATTGCTGTCAAGATGTGTATCCGTGATAAATATATAGCTCACGCTGTCTCCGGTAATTGTATCGTCAAGTGTCTGTATTGTCTTGCGTACTTCCTGCTCATAATAATCGGGATATTCCGAATCGCGTGTCAGTGTCACATCTGCCGTACTGACTGATGTGCTTCCCTTATCATTGCCTGCAATACTTTCCGCCTGCACACTGCCGCCCGGCACATTGTTCCGGCTTCCGCAGCCTGCTGACACAAGCAGTATTGCTGCACTTATAATTGCTCCCGCTGTCTTTATATATCTTTTATTAATCACACTAATCCTCCATTCCGCCATTTTGCACCATACCACAAAAAATTAATTTCATGTGTATAGCATATCATTGAAGTAAACTTCAGGGTCAATAGTATAAATGTGATTTTTCTGTGATTTTTCCCTGATTAATATGATGTTAGTGACAGAAGCCCCAATAGACATTTATGCCCGGGCACTATATTAAGTCAAAAAAATAATACAGACAATATATCATCATCTGTATTATTTCTCATTAAGTACAATATTTTAATCAAAACGCTCTATGCCTTAACTGTGTCATTCAATTATATCCGCAGCTATCTCCCGGAATGTCTTAACAGGCTGTGGCTTACGTTCATGATCATTAATATACTTCTCCATCCAGGCTACATTATACCAGCGTCCGAACTTATAACCGCACTTTCTGAATTCTCCGGCATAGGCATATCCGACAATCTCTCCCTGTGATACTGCCACCAGATACGGATACTTCTTAAGCGTATTCTCAATTCTGCGTCTGAATTCTGCTTCAGACGGAACAGAATACTCAAATGTAACTGCCGTATTTTCAACATATTGTGCATAAATTGCCAGCAGTTCTTCTGCATCATCAGGCGTTGCGGTTCTTATGCTGATATCTAACTTCTCCACTCCTTTACCTCCGTGCGAAGCCACTCATACCATGCATCCATCCCTTCACCGGTCTTGGCACATATCGGGAATATCTTAATATCAGGATTACGCATATGCGCATATTCCGTAACCTTATCCATATCAAAATCAAAATATGGCAGTACATCAATCTTATTAATCAGAAGTGCATCGCATACCGTAAATATAAGCGGATACTTGAGTGGTTTATCATGTCCTTCAGGCACTGACAGTATCATGACATTCTTAGACGCTCCGGTATCAAACTCTGCCGGACATACAAGATTACCTACATTCTCAAGGATTGCCAGGTCAACATCATCTGTTCCGAGCTCTGTAATTCCCTGCCTTGTCATATCCGCATCAAGATGACACATTCCGCCTGTATGAATCTGAATAGTCTTTGCCTTAGTATTATCTGACATTGTCCGTGCATCCACATCAGAGTCAATGTCGGCTTCCATTATACCAATTCTGAACTCATCAGACAAGGCATTAATTGTTTTAACAAGTGTAGTTGTCTTACCGCTTCCGGGAGAGGACATAACATTAAGAAGAAATGTCCCCTCCGCCTTAAGCTGCTGTCTTAGTCTATCTGCATCAGCGTCATTATCCGCAAATATACTCTGCTTTACTTCTATTATCTTCATATCCATTACATTTACCTGATCTCAGCTCTGTCGGCTGCTTCCTTATAATACTTGAAATCCTTGAATATCTCACCCTTGTATGGGTTGGTCTTTGTCTTTACAGACTTCCAGATAATGTATACAATTGCAATTATATTTACAATTAAAGCAAGAGCACTGACAACCGTCATAGCCGTAGGATCAGCATTAACTGATGTACCCGCCGCTATGCCGTTAAGTGTTCCGTCTGCATACTGTGTTGTAATCGCAGCCCATGGGAACAGCTTGGTTCCGTCTGCAAACGTCTCCTGGAACAATGGAAATATCTGTGCAAACATACACCATATGCAGAGTGTGTTGGCACGGTTCTGAATCCATCCGCCCTTATTCCAGATAAGTGCTGCAACAGTAGGTGCAAGAAGCAGCGCAACACCACAGAACCATGAATGTGTCGGCAGGCAGTTATATGTATAAGCAAAATTCCATACGTCGTATACAAGAATATATACCCATATCATATCCGGCCATACCATATCCTTCTTATCCTTGGATGAGTAGACTGCCCACCAGCCTGTCATACAGAATATATTAATAAGTCCTGCGATTCCGTTCATTACATTATGCCAGCCGCCATACAGCCATACGCCTTCAGATGAAAGCCACCATGAATACCAGCCGTTAATTGCCGATTCAAAATCACTCGCCACAGCAATAAGTATGTTGATTGCAACGATTGCAAACGGGTATGCCTTGAACCAGTGCGTCTTACCGATTCCCCACTCATACTTAATCATCATAAAGCCGATACATCCCGCAAGTGAAGCATAGAGCTTCATATAATGGAACCAGCCGTTCATATACATATGGGTCTGGTTGTTAACCGCCCACTCTGCTCCCATTCGTGCCGCAACTGCAATCACTACAAAATATACCGTAAGTGCAAGAGGTATAACTCCGAACATAAGAAGTCCGCCTGCCTTTGTCCTTCTTGCAAATTCATTAAGCAGGATAAGTCCTGCCAGCACTGCCAGCATTGCTATCCACTGACAGACTGCATCACTTCCATAAACATGAAATAACATAAAAACCACCCTCCATTCATATTCCGTGCAATCAGCACGCTTCTATCTCTTTTATGCTGCATTCGCTGCCGGTAAGCAGATATGTCCTCGGACTGCTGCACCTTGGGCATATCTTTCCGTACCTGACCGTCTCATATGTATTCCCACATTCCTCACAGAAGGTTACTGCCGGGAGTGTCTCCATCCTAAGTTCAGATTCCGCAAGAAGCGGTGTCTTCTTTTTGTAATAATTCCACGCATCCGTCATATAATCAGGCACTATTCCACTGACCTCACCGACCTCTAAAGTCACAGAGCCTATTTTACTCAGCTTCTTCTCATCCGCCAGCTTTGTGAGTGTCCTTGAAATATGTACAATAATTCCAAGCTCATGCATTGTATTATTTGTCCTTCTTGAACTTAATCTTAATCTCTCTCTTAAGCATATACGGAAGAATTGCTTTCATCTTATCCTCCGATTTGCGCATCGTGCTTGCTTCAGGTATATCCCTTGAAAGATGTATCGCGTCAAATTCGCATTTGGTTGTGCATAAGCCGCAGCCGATACATTTGTTAGGGTCTACCACTGTAGCTCCGCAGCCAAGGCATCTTGCTGCTTCCTTCTTAACCTGCTCCTCTGTAAATGTACTGCGCAGATCTCTGAATGTAAGCCCGTTCTCATCCGTCTTCTTATGGCATGCCTGACGCGGCGCATTGTCATAGCTGTCCGGCTCAATCGCAAGATTATCCTTGTCAAGCGATGGGAACTGACGCAGATTACGTCCCAATGTAAGGCTGTGTCCCTTATGCACATATCTGTGAATTGACTCGCATGCTTCCTTGCCTGCCGCAATCGCGTCTATTGCAAATCTCGGTCCTGTATACACATCACCGCCCACAAATATATCCGGCTCCGCTGTCTGGTACGTCACAGGGTCTGCCTTAACAGTCATATTAGGATTAAGCTCTACCTTTGTACCCTCAATAAGGCTTCCCCATACAACTGACTGTCCTACTGACACAAGCACATTATCACATTCAATCGTCATCGTATCGTTCTCATCGTACTGTGGATTGAATCGTCCCTGTGCATCACGTACGGCTGTACACTTCCTGAATACAATCCCCGTAACCTTACCTCCGGCTGTGAGTATCTCCTTTGGTCCCCATGAATTATTGATTGTGATGTTCTCTTCAAGTGCCTCTTCAATCTCATCCTTTGCCGCCGGCATGCTCGCCCTGTCTTCAAGACACACCATCGTCACTTCCGATGCACCTGCTCTCAAAGCTGTTCTCGCAACATCCACGGCAACATTGCCGCCTCCGACTACAACTGTTCTTCCCTTGATATGGGCGCTCTTCTCATCAGGATTAATCTTCTTGAGGAACTCAACTCCGGCTATAACTCCATCAGCATCCTCTCCTGCGATTCCGAGCTTTCTTCCTCCCTGAGCTCCTATAGCAATATAAAATGCCTTATAGCCCTGCTGCCTTAACTGCTCAATAGTTATATCCCTGCCTACCTCTACTCCGCACTTAAAACCTATTCCCATCTTGCGGAGTACGTCAACCTCTGCCTCAATTACCTGCTCCTCAAGTCTGAAGGATGGGATTCCGTTAAGTATCATGCCGCCCGGTGTCTTTTCCTTCTCAAAGATGTCTACCGGATAGCCTTTGCATCTGAGATAATAAGCTGCTGACATTCCGGCAGGTCCCGCACCGATTATTGCAATCTTCTGCTCAAACTGCTTACCTTCATGGTTGACTGTCTCAGGTATATATCTGTTGGATTCGTGAAGTTCCTGCTCTGCTATAAACTTCTTAATCTCGTCTATGGCTACTGCCTGGTCTATCGTTCCTCTTGTACATGCATCCTCACACTTACGGTTACATATGGCACCGCATACGGCAGGGAACGGATTCTCTGTCTTAATCAGCTTAAGTGCATCCATATATCTTCCCTGTGATGCAAGCTTTATGTAGCCCTGAACCGGAAGATGTGCAGGACAGGCACTCTTACATGGTGCTGTTCCCGTATCGTAACAGTTAATCTGATTATTGTCGCGATAATTCTTGTCCCACTTCTCAGGTCCCCACTTCACAGTGTCAGGAAGCTCATGCTGCGGATATTCTACAGGGCCGTTCTTCGTACACAGCTTCTGTCCGAGCTTGGCAGCACCCGTAGGGCAGTACTGCACACATCTTCCACATGCAACACAGCGGTCAGGAGTTACACTTGCACGATATGCCGAACGTGACATATTAGGTGTATTAAAAAGCTGTGATGTTCTGAGCGCATTACATACACCTACTGCGCAGTTACATATTGCAAATATCTTATCCTCACCGTCAATATTGGTTATCTGATGCACATATCCGTTATCTTCAGCACGCTTAAGTATCGCCATTACTTCATCAATATCTGCGTAATGTCCTCTGCCTGTCTCAACAAGGTAATCTGCCATATCACCGACACCTATACACAGATCTCCCTCTATATCACCTGTACCTTCACCACGCACACGCTGCTGTCTGCGGCATGAGCATGCACCTACTGCATACTTGTCCTTGTACTTATTGAGCCAGTATGAAATGTGCTCAATGCTTACCGATTCAGGTGTTGCAGGAATCGCTGTCTCAACAGGAATTACATGCATTCCTATGCCTGCTCCTCCCGGTGGAACCATAGGTGTTACCTTCTCAAGCGGAAGACGTGACATCTGCTCAAAGAAATCAGCGACCTCCGGATGTTCCTCGACCTGCCTGCCGTTCATTACCATGAATTCAGCACTTCCCGGAACGAACATCGGGAGTATATACTGCTTGTGCCTGTCCTCGTTCTCCCAATTATACTCGATAAGTCCTATTACACTCATCTCCTGAAGAAGCTGTTCCGTACGCTCAACACTCTTCTTACACTTCTTCGCAACCTGCTCAAGTGTCATAGGCACTCTTACCTTCATTCCAAGTGCGACCTCTGCCATCTCGTCTGTGACAACTCCGGCAAGTCCCCAGTATTCAGGATCTTCCGTGGTCACCTTAACTCCGATACGGTCAGTTATCTTCTGTCCGAGCTTTATAATCAGCTCTCTTTGTTCTGCCATTAAATCCCTCCTCTGCATAATCCCGCTTTCTGATATTTTGTAATATACATATTATACAATATCCCCCACCTGCTAACAACAAAAATTGATAATTTTTTATCAATTTCGACATATCGTTAATTCACGTTCAAATTCGCTTAATTCAGCTCCAAATTCCATTTTTTTACTTTTTCTTAAATATAATCGCAATTGGTTATTAATTTGGCAGATATTCATTGGGCATTTTTATCGGATTATGGGAATGGAACATTTACAGAATTATATTCAGATAAAGTATGATTTTACAGACTATCAGATGGCACAGCTCCGTTTTTTTACAGTCACTCTGCTATCTGAGCTGAGCAAATTCCTGATCATAGGACTTTTCTTCATATATGACATCAGATTATATCTATGGACAATAGTTGTCTTTCAGATAGTACGTTCAACAACCGGAGGTATACACTGCCGCACATATGCAGGGTGCCTACTGCTTTCACTTGCATTTATGGTTATTATAATTAAAGTGCTGCCTTTATTCACGCCGGTACTTTTTGCGCGGATTCTGATGCTTATGATATGTGCGGCAGTCTCTTTTATAATCGGTCCCGTAACATCCGCAAAGCACCTTAAGCTAAGCAATAATACCAGGTTCCGCCTGCGGCTGAAGGTTATTGCCGTTATTGCTGTATATATTTTCGTAATGTGTATGAAGCCTGACAGCCGCTACATTATAACCGGCTTTTGGACTATTATACTTAATACATTTCAACTGGGAGTTGCAAAAACAATTAAAAAGGAGGTTTAGTAAGCATGAAAAAATTATTCTCACCGGCAGTAAGGAATGTACTGATGGGGTGCATGGCGTTTTCTTTTTGGATAAGCTCGTCTCATCCTTGTGTATTGTTCTTCGGAGAATACGAATATCCTGATAAAAATAGCCTTTAATAAAAGCAAGAGACTGCCTCACTTAATTTTGTTTGGTAGTCTCTTTATTCTTTCTTATTCCAAACCTAACCATATTAGATTCATCAATTAATTCATTACAGCATATAATATCAAATTCATACTCCATACTCATTTTCTTAATTGCGTATAGTCCAAGTCCTCTTCCATCTCCTTTTTTGCTATATCCCTTTCTAAAAAAGTTAGAAAACTCTTCTGTAATTATATATTCCCCTGAATTATCCACAAATAACACAAAATCATTATTACTCTCTATAATTTGCACATGCAGCCTTTTCGGACTATATACCTCCAAGGCATCAATTGCATTATTTATAAAATTACCGAGTATTTCAATAATTTTGTGTATTGGTATTCCAATATTAAGTTCAATAATATGAATGTCATAATCAATCTGAATGCCCTTTTTCTCAGCTTCAAGGAATTTTCCGTACAGAAAACCTATTACAGCTGAATTTCCAATACATAACAGTTTCTTATACTTATTATCTGCAATAAGCTGGTTACAGTACAATTGTTGATGCAATACCAACTCATCATAGGTTTTATATATAGTATGCTGATTATATATAGCATTTAAATGATTATCAAAATCATGCTGTCTGACTCTTATTTCATCAATGAGATTCTTATATGATTCTCCATATATCTTATATGCATGGAGTTCTGATGATGCCTCTATTGCCTTTTGCTTATAATTATTCCAGCTAACTGTAATTGCAAAAATCATAACTATAAGGATAAAGGCTGTTATATACTCTCCAAAAAACATTCCTGCCAATGCTTTCGTCATAATCAATGCTGCTACTACAATTATCGTTCCTATTATCATTACACCTATTAATAACAGCTCTGATTTTAAGAATATTTCTTCCAATGCATGCAAATCAATAAAATGTGTACTTATTAAATATACAAACAGGGCCACAATATAAATAATTAATGACATTGTATCTTCATCAAGATATCTTTGAAATACATAAGTAACAGGCATTGTACAAAACATCTGTATAATGCCAAGAAAAACAAACATTATACAGATATCTATAATGCTTCTTTTTATCCCACTTCCGAACTGCAAAAAAGTATATCCAGCTATTAACGGATATACTAAAATACTAGCAATATCAGGAATCATTCCTTTATCTACAGCGTTTAATATTAACACATCTGAAATCACTAATATAATAGTTCTAGCATTCAATATAAATTTCTTTCCTTCTATTTTGTGTAAGCAGCTAATTATCATTAAAATCTCTATAACCCAGCAAATTTTATAATCAACCATCCTTAATCATCCCGCTTATCTTCTTAACAAATGTAACGCCAATCACTATCCCCGCATCTATGCCTCTCATACGGATGCATCTGTTAGTCAGGTCTATGTGTTCGATGTAGTTCCTGTTGATGATTACACCGCGGTTACATTGGATAAGCGCATCGTTGTCTGCCTCCTCCAGTATCTGCCTGCATGTCTTTTTGGGGATTATTAGTTCTTCTCCTGTGACTTTGTGAAAATGTGCTTTATGATCTATATTTTCTATGTAAATAATTTCTGAACATTTTACAGGGAATAAGATTCCATCGCTTCTGAAAAACATCTGTCTGTCGTTAATATGTGCCTGAGGCATACGGAGTGCTTTGGCTATTGCATCTTTAACGCAGTCAATGTCAAAAGGCTTTTCTATATAACTGAAACTATGCAACTGTGCATATGCATACATTGCCGGATCTTCTAATGAAGTTATAAATATGACCGGCGTGAATTCATATTCATTTATACGGCGGACTGCCTCAACGAAACGAATGCCCGAGGTATCCCCGGGCACATTAGTGTTAGTTATTATATCAACAAGAAACAAATCTATCCTGCTGTTTATCGCTGTCTCAACCGCTCCTTTTGTATCTGCAAATTTTCTTATGTCCGCGTCAGGGCACACATCTTCTACTGCTGATGCCAGAATTTCTCTTGTTGTTTCGTTATCCTCTATAATCATTATTCTTCTGCTCATCTGTATTCCCCTGCATAATATTCCTCAAATTTCTCACAAAATCAAGCAATTGTGATTTATCTCCAGCTTCAAATGCAGACCACAACATTTTGACAGCAAGCATTCTTCTGTCGCAAAGGTTCATGAACAATGCAGGCTGATAGCCTGACATATTATATAAGCTAAGCAGCAGTTCTGCATCCGGATATAGCGTTTCCTTCTCAAGCTCACGATATTTTTTTATTCCTACACCAAGACGCTGAGCCATCTCTATCTGTGAACACTGCTCTTCCTCCCTGACAAAATTGACCATCGAGAAATCATCCCACGAATCAGCCATTGCCTCTATAAGTTTCGCCTCTGACCGGCTGACATTCTGCAGTTCACCGCGCTCAATCTTTTCACTCATAACATTAGCAACCATTTTCAAGGCAAAATCACGTTCCTTACCGGCTCTGTTAATCTCGTCCTCAAGCTCATCAGCACTATATTGAAAATGCTCACCCGTGATAATATAATCAATGTCTGCGCCGGTATCTGCAAGTGCCTTCAGATTCTTATCCGTAAGCTTTGTATTACCATTCTCAAGGTATGAATATTGTTCCTGACTGACACCGATAGCCTGCCCCATCTGCTTCTGCTTCATGGGGATAGATTTTCTGTATTTTTCCAGCCTCACCAGCATCTCATCATAACTACCCATTACCACACGTCTCCAACCTGCCATTGAATACTTTGCATCATGCCCTGACAGCCATTGTCTTATGTGGCATGCTATGTATTCTTATAGATAAATTGTAAGGTAATGTTTGTATGCCTAATTAGGTCTATATCTTTATATTATTGTAAATATTCTGTTCATTATTCAATTTATTATTCTAATTTGTTATTAAAAAAATTTTTACGTTGGCGCAAGCCACGCAATGCGATATTATATATAAATTAATTGGCAAAGCATTTATACGTGTTACATATCATAATCCTGAGCTGCCGGATGAGTCAGTCAGAATGACCAAAACCTTATTATTGAGTGAATATGAGATTTACGAAAACATCTGAAAGAGAAATTAGAAAAAGAATACCGGGAGAGGTATGAGAAGGAATTCCTCGAACGGTACGATAAAGATTGTCAGCAGCAGCGGCAACAGCATCAGCAGGATGCTGACCTGATTGCCGCTCTTAAAGCTGAAATTGAACGTCTGCGTAAGCTGCTTGCTCAGCAGAGCAGTTAAAGACCGGTTAAACCAGACGGGCAGGCTTAACCCAGTATACATTCACCTGTAAGTGGGTCTTCAAGCCCCATGAAAGACATCAGCAGTGCCATTCTGACATAGACGCCGTTCTGCACCTGCTCAAAGTATGCAGCTCTACTGTCGAGGTCCACATCCCTTGAGATCTCGTTGATTCGTGGAAGCGGGTGCAGGACTGCCATGTTGCTCTTTGCAAGCTGCATTTTTTCTGCATTAAGTATATAGCTGTCACGCAGTCTCAGATAGTCTTCCTCGTTGAAGAATCTTTCCTGCTGCACTCTTGTCATATAGAGTATATCAAGCTCAGGAAGCGCCTTTTCAAGGCTTCTCTCTTCACGCCACTTTGCATCTGAATCTATCGGAAGCTCATCAAGCATATATTCCGGCATTCTGAGTTCTTCCGGAGATATGAACACAAACTCATTGCCTTCATATCTTGACAGGCTCTGAACAAGTGAATGAACGGTTCTTCCAAACTTCAGATCTCCGCACATTCCAATTTTGAGGTGGTCGAGCCTTCCCATTCTGCTCTTAATAGTCATAAGGTCTATCATTGTCTGTGACGGATGATTATGACCGCCGTCTCCTGCATTTATTACAGGTATTTTGGAATAGAGTGAAGCAAGCAGGGGTGCGCCTTCCTTTGGATGACGCATGACAGCTATATCAGCATAACAGCTTATAACTCTTATTGTATCCTCTACAGTCTCACCTTTGTTGGCACTTGATACATTGGCAGACGGAAACCCTATCACGCTTCCGCCAAGATTAAGCATTGCAGTCTCAAATGACAGCCTTGTTCTTGTGCTTGGTTCATAGAACAATGTTGCTACTTTTTTTCTTTTTGCAACTTCTGAATAGCTGTCCATATTGGCAGATATTCTGCGCGCAAGTTCAAGTATTCTATTAGTTTCTTCAAGTGTAATGTCCTGTGGTCCTATCAGATGTCTGAGTTTCATTTTCATTCTCCATTCATGTAGTCTGTATAATTCATGCAATCTGTATAATTTAACCGATGTAATCCGTACAATTAAGATATTGTTATATATTCGCTGCGTTCTGCTCCCGTTGACACAAGATAAATTCTGTGATTAACAAGTTTTTCAATTGCCAGCACGTATTCTCTTGCCTCTTTAGGAAGCTCCTCCCAGCTTTTGCAGCCTGATATATCACAGTGCCATCCCGGATACTCCTCAACAACAGGCTTTACTCTCTCGAGACTGCTGTCCGCAGGGAATGTGTCAATCGTATGTCCGTCAAGCTCATAGGCAGTAACTACCGGTATTGTATCAAACTCACTCAGTACATCAAGCTTTGTGAGGGCTATATCATCTGCCCCCTGACATTCTATTCCATACCTGCTTGCTACCGCATCAAAAGGTCCTACCCTTCTTGGTCTTCCTGTTGCTGCCCCGAATTCACCTCCGGCATTACGGAGCTTATTATTCCACTCTTCAGGCATTGCATCTTCAGCAGCAAATGGCCCCTCTCCTACACATGTTGAATATGCTTTCATTACACCTACAACACGGTCAGGCGTTCTCTGTGGAATTCCTGCACCTATAGGCGCATATGCTGCTATGGTATTTGAACTTGATGTATAAGGATATATACCATAATCAATATCCCTTAAAGCGCCAAGCTGTGCTTCAAAAAGAATATTTTTTCCTGCCTCGGCAGCATTGTTAAGCAGCTTTCCGGTATCACAGATATAGTCACGGAAATATTCAGCCTGACTTTCACACCAGTTATATAATTCATCAAACGAAAGCGGATTCTGTCCATAGACATTTTCCATGATGAGGTTTTTACTCTCAAGTATAACCTGAAGTCTTCTCTTTATTGCAATCGAATTCAGATTCAGAAGATCGCCCATTCTAAGTGTCTTTTTCATATACTTATCGCCATATGCATATGCTATTCCTCTTCTTGTGGAGCCAAATGCTGCGCCTTTTTCAAGAAGCCTTTCTTCCTCAAGTACATCCTGACGCACATGGAAAGGCATACATATTGTTGCCTTATCCGAAATCCTGAGATTGTCCGAATCTATTTTTACTTTCATATATTGCAGCATTGACATCTCATGTCTGAGATGATCAAGGTCAACTACCATTCCTCCGCCTAACACACATACTGCTTCCGGATGCAGTATTCCTGATGGAATAAGATTCAGCACATACTTTCCTTCAGGTGTCACAACTGTGTGCCCTGCATTGTTACCGCCCTGATACCTGACAACATAGTCAGCCTTCTCACTTAACAGATCAACTATTCTTCCTTTGCCTTCGTCTCCCCAGTTAATTCCCGTAACAGCCGTAATCATAAATTCTCCTTTCAGTGCAGCCAGTCACCGCCAATATATTTTTGATTATTGATTTTTCAAACCGACTGTATTATACTTTTTACGCAGTCAGATGTAAAATGTATATTTGATATGTCGGTTATACACATTTTGTATATGGAGGATAGCATGGCAAATTACGATTACTATAGAATATTCTATTATGTTGCACAATACAAAAGCTTCTCGAGGGCTGCTGAGATTCTTGAAAATAACCAGCCTAACATAACACGATGCATGAACAATCTTGAAAATGAACTGGGATGCAAGCTTTTTGTCCGCACCAACCGCGGTGTAACACTTACACCTGAAGGTACAAGGCTTTATGAACATGTTGCGGTTGCCTTTGAACAGATTGAAGTCGCAGAAAAAGAGATATCAATGGATAACAGTCTTGAAAGCGGTATTGTTACTATCGGTGCAAGTGAAACAGCGCTGCGCCTTATGCTTCTTAACAAGCTTGAAGAGTTCCATGAAAAATATCCACGTGTAAGGCTGCGCATTTCCAATCATTCCTCTCCACAGGCTGTCAAAGCCCTTGAGGACGGACTTGTTGATTTTGCAGTTGTAACAACCCCCATAACTATAAAAAAGCCCCTTCAGAAAACCTCACTTTACTCATTCCGTGAGATTCTCATCGGGGGAAGAAAATATTCAGATATCGCTGCAAAGATGCAGAGTATTAATAATCTTGCCGATATACCTTTTATATCACTTGGCGGCGAATCAGCAACCCGCGAACTGTATATGCAGTATTTTTTAAATCACAATATGCCATTTAATCCCGATATGGAAGCTGCCACTACAGACCAGATTCTTCCTATGGTAGAGCACAATCTCGGACTCGGCTTTTATCCCGAAGAAATGGCATCCGAATTCATTCAAAAAGGAACTATACTGCCAATCCGTATATTTGAACCCGTTCCCTACAGAACCGTATGTCTCATTCAGGACACATCAAAACCTCACAGTGTTGCCGCCGGCAAGCTTGAGGAAATACTACTTAAAAGATAGCAGCTGTCCTGTCAGGCTTTGCTCGTTAATATTATAGTGCATATCTATTGCTCTGTCACATGCAGACTTATCCCTGCTATGCAGAGCATTTATTATATCTTCATGTGCCTTCTTAAGATGTAACTTATCATCACCGTTTATCGCTTCGAGTGCTTCATCTATCCACTCACGATACACGTCTATAAGTGCGCTCATAAGTATATCGATAAATGCATTGCCTGATGCCTTTACAAGCAGATAATGAAATCTTCTGTCCGTCTCACTGTCACTGCAGTCCATAGAATAAGCCAGTTCCGCTGCCATATCAAGCTCATCCGGTTTATCACTTCCAGCTTCCAGCCTGTCTATTACAGCATGGCACACTGTCTTTTCCATGCTTCTTCTGAAATCACATATATCATGACGAGAGACCTGTTTAAGTGCCAGCATCATATGTATCATATCCGATATTGTTCTCTCCATGTTGCCGCTGATATAATTGCCTGAGCCATGACGTGACACTATAATGCCCATATTTTCAAGCATTCTCATGGCTTCCCTCGTTGAATTACGGCTTATGTCAAGTTCAAGCGACAACTCCCGCTCTGTCGGAAGTCTGTCCCCTACATTCAATGAACCGCTGCTAATCATTCTGCGCACATAATCAACGGCCTTCTCATATTCCCGCCCCATCTTAATCTATACTCCGTTATTATATAAAATGTGCAAATACAGACGCACCGACCACAGTCAATATGCCCGCTACTGCAATTGAAAGGCTGCTCATTGCGCCCTCAACTTCACCGATTTCCATTGCCTTGGCCGTACCGATTGCATGTGCTGCAGATCCGATTGCTATTCCTTTGGCAATAGGCTCCTCAATTCTGAAAATTTTACATATAAATTCCGCAAGAATATTACCAATAACACCCGTTATTATAATAACAGCAACAGTAATAGTTACATAGCCGCCAAGTTCTTCGGATACACCCATTCCTATTGCCGTTGTTATTGACTTTGGCAGAAGTGTTACATATTCCTCATGAGTAAGCCCGAAAAACAGGGCAAGGACAAGAATTGTTATAAGGCTTGTAAGCACGCCTGATATGATTCCGCACATTACGGCGCGGACATTACTCTTAAGCAATTCAAACTCTTCATAAAGCGGTATTGCAAGGCATACTGTTGCAGGTGTCAGAAGCCAGCTCAGATACCTGGCTCCCTCATTGTATGCATCATAATCAATGTGTGCCAGCACAAGAAATATTATTGTTACTGCTATTGATATAAGAAGCGGATTAAAAAGTCCGACATTCAGCTTCTTTTTAAGATATACTCCTATCATGTACGATATAAGACTTACGCTCACACCTGCAAATGCAGCGTTAGCAAAGAATTCATTCATCTATGGTTCCTGCACTTTCCTCATTTTTCTGGCCTGCACGGATTATCGCCTGTGAAATCCTTCCGCTGACAGCCATTACCGTAAATACCGTTACAACCGTAATAATTCCTACCGGAAGAATAAGCGGACGCAGAACGTTCCACGATGACATAAGGCCTACACCGGCCGGTATAAACATAACCGGCATTATTTCTATAAGAAATTTGCCTGTCTCTCTGACATCTTCAAGCTTAATAACCTTAGTCAGCAGACATACAAAAAGAATTACCATGCCGTATATACTTGCCGGAATAGGCAGCGGCAGAATCTCCTTAAGAATTTCTCCGATAAATGATATTATCAGAATAATTAAAAATTGCTTCAGATACTTCATTAGTTTACTCCTTCAAAAATTGGTACTACCAATCCATTTTACATCCAAAATCTTCTTTGTCAACTTATTTTTATCAGCAGTCGTAAAAAGCAGCAGTCATAAAAAAACAGAAGCAGGACATTCGTAAAATACCGGCTGCCCGCTTCTGCTGCTTTATATAAATTCTTTATACTCTTTTATAAATAATCGGAGCATCGTATCCAAAAGTTCTCTTTCCGTTAACTTCCATACTTTCAGATACTTCCAGACAGCTATCGGAAAACTTTTCCCAAAGCTTAAATGTCATTACCGGAGAGAAACGGCTTGTGCTGCCACCTTCCCAGACGCCACCATTCTCATGGTACAATGCCGGAGTAAACTTTTCAGATTTTTTCAGTTTGCTATAATCAACATTTTTCATAGAATCATATGAAAATGTGTTTTTATCTTCTACAATAAATATCCCGTGAAAATCCTCAGGGATGTTATTTATTTTGTCATTGCAGACTGTATTCACATGCTGTGCATTATCAAAATGCCCTGTCATAAGTTTTACAAATTCTTCTGTCTTCATTATGTCTTTCTCTTGGTTAGATCACATATTTTAAAATAAAAGCTGAAGCCCCATTACAATAATCCACATATACGCACATGTCTTCGGAATCATTAATAATCCGACCTTCGGTTTTATTTTGCTGAATAAAGTTACCGGAATATAACATCCAAAAGAAATAATAATAGCTGCAGCCATCCTTGTCAAATGATACCCGTATGTATTCCCGGAAATCAAGTACAGTATGATTACCCCTATTCCGGTAACCGCAAAGACTGCATTTCTGATAATGGATAATTTCATATTACCCTCATCTTTACACCAGTTGTTCTGAGGTAACATACATATCACTATTCTGACAACCGCCGATATCCATATCATTGCTGCGATTACTGCCGGTATTTTTAATTCCGGAAATGTAAATTGCCAGATATACATCAAAATAATATAAAATACTGTCATTGTAACTGACGATACCTGCAATCCTATTCCGAGCTGTCTCTTTATCTTGTCACTGCTTCCACGCACCGCTCTTATAATTCTCGGCACCAGATGGAAGGCATCCCCTCCGCAAAGTGTCAATGTCAATATTCCATAAAGGATAAATAACATATTTCCCTGTGAAAATATAAAAAATAAACCTGCAGCAACCAGGTCAAAAATTAAATATGCAGCGTCAAATACTGCTTCCATAACATCCGGAATCTGTGGTTTGTAATTATTTTCTTTCATTATTAGTCCTGCTCCTTCTCCATCAACTGACTGTACAATAAATAATTCCTTGTAAAAATAACCCCCGCTGATGCCAGCGCCAGACCAAGCCCGGAATAAAAAAATGCAATAAATATCTCCGGGAATATCCCTGCTGCCCTGAATCCGATTCCACCACTCATCATGCAGGTCATAATTAAATATGCTTTCCAATCAAAGAAATGCCAGAATGGCCGGTAATCCTCGTATCCCAGTATCCGCTTTGTATGCTTCCGGCTCATCTTAAAAAACATTAATCCAAAGAGAAGAAATACAAATACTGACATAATGTACATATACCACTTTCTGTCAATATTCAAATATGACAACACTCCCAGCCTTGCAACATTAAAACCGGCAATCACCCACACAATACCTGCAATCAGCAGCAATGTTTTTTTCTTTACACAAAACTTATCTTTCATCTGCATTATCCCTATATTCTCTTAAATACTCCTCCGCATTATTACAGATCTTGTCAAATACTTTAATACACATATGCTTTTCTTCTTCCGTCAATCCTCTTAGTACATTTTGTGCAAACCGCTTTTGTGCATTAATCCCAGCTTCCACGATTAACTCTGCTTTGTCCAGAAGAACAATCTCTATATGCTTTTTGTTATCCTCACTTTGTATCCGTTCAACCAGACCTTTGTTTTCTAATTTTTTTAACGATGTTGAAACATGGGATTTTGTTGATTTTCTGACCTTTACTATCTCTGCGGCGGTATTGTGCTGCGGATTATTATGCAGGAACATAAGTATGTCATATTCCATCTGTGTCAGCCCGTACCGGTCACATACCTCACCTGAGAGCAGCTCATAATAGCTCGTAATTGTCTTATGTTTATCCCAGAAATACATTCCGTCCTCCTTATATCGTTCTTTTTAGAACGATTTTATAGCAACATTTCCATCATGTCAATTAATTTTTCATAAATTATATATATTTAATATCTGCTCCGGAAGCCCCATGATACAAAAATGAGACTGTCAAATTGAGCACTGTGTCCCTACTGCAAAAAAAGCACCCGCAGCTACACATATACTGACAGTCAGGAACCATCTGCCATGCGCCACAGGTGCTTTTTTATATATATTTCATTTGTATTATATTGATATTACACCAAAAGCAGTATATCCGGCTTATAGTGCCTGCCAATATACCTACGCCTCTGATTCCTTCTTATGTCTCTTAAAGAAGTCCCTTGTCTCTGCTATAACAACACTACTGAGTGCAAATATTGCAATCATGTTAGGTATTGCCATGAGTCCGTTGAATATATCTGCAATTGTCCATACCGCTTCAACCGTCATATATGGTCCGATAAACACCGCAAGGATATACAGCCAGCGGTATATTCCAACCATCTTCATGTTACCTCCGGTAAGATACTCAAGACATCTCTCCGAATAGTAATCCCAGCCAAGAATTGTTGTGAATGCAAAAAATACAAGACACATCATCAGCAGAAATGAAGAAATTACTGTCGGAATAGGCAGTCCGTTATTGAATGCATATGTTGTAACCGCAACACCCTTAAGTCCGTTAACCTGCCATGCACCTGTCATAACGATTGCAAGTCCTGTCATTGTACAGATTACTATAGTATCAATAAATGTACCTGTCATAGATACAAGCCCCTGACGTACAGGCTCCTTAGTCTTGGCTGCTGCTGCCGCAATAGGTGCTGAGCCAAGTCCTGCCTCATTAGAGAAAATACCTCTTGCAATACCATTCTGCATTGCAACGATTATTGAGCCTGCCACACCGCCTGTCACTGCCGCCGGATTAAACGCTCCGTCAATGATTGTTACAATTGCTGAAGGAACAGACTTGATATTGCATATTACAAGTGCTATACATATAACAAAATAGATTACAGCCATAAACGGAACTACAACCTGTGATACATTGGCAATTCTCTTAATTCCGCCAATAAGTACGAGTGCAACACATATACTGAGTATAAGTGATGCAATTACAACTGTCCATGAATATGTACCGATTCCCGGAATTACCACTGTCATCTGATTAGCAGGGTCGAAGAAATTATTAACTGCTGAAGCTATACCATTAACCTGTGAGAATGTTCCTATTCCAAACAGACCGACACAGATACCAAAGAAAGCAAAAAGCTTGGCAAGCCATTTCCAGTTCTTACCCATTCCCTTCTCTATGTAATAGAAAGGTCCGCCAAGAGAATGATTATTCTCGTCAACAACTCTGTACTTTACAGCAAGGAGACCCTCAGCATACTTGGTAGCCATACCGAAGAACGCCGCAATCTCCATCCAGAATAATGCTCCCGGTCCACCCGCACATATTGCAGTTGCAACACCTACGATATTACCGGTACCTATAGTTGCTGAAAGAGCCGTACATAATGCGCCAAATGACGATACTTCTCCATGTCCGTCCTCTTCGTTCTTAACCATCCACTTAAGTGCCAGCGGAAGCTTACGTATCTGAAGCAGCCCCATTCTAATTGTAAGATATATGCCTCCTGCAAGGATAAGCACCATAAGAGGGATGCCCCATACCATACCGTCTATCTTAGACAGTATCGTGTTAATCGACTGTAACATATTAATCTCCATTCCGCAGGCACAAAGTGCCGGAGGAACCGCGAGCCAAATATCAGATTTGGCTCTGCGATAGATGCTGTTTGTGGCGCCTGCTGCACAAACAGCCGTGTAAAAAATCAGATATCAATCTGATTTTTTACACTATCTCCATTCCGCGAATATTAAATCGCATTATATGATGTCGGGGTCAAAAGCCCCCGACTTTGATACCTGTGGATTGTTCCGTGCTTCGCACTCCCATGAGCAAGCTCATGTGGGTTTATACCTTTTGACCCTGGTATCATTATATAAAAATACATTTTAAAGTAAAATGAATTATTATTCAATATTAAATTATATTCTTTATGCCTTCAGTGAGACGCTTTGCGACCTTTACATTATTCATTGTATACAGGTGTACCCCATCGACATCAGATGCAAGAAGCTCAATTATCTGGCTCTGGCAGTATGCCATTCCTGCATCAAAAAGTGCGTCTTTATTATCACCGTATTTGCGTATAAGCTTCTGGAAACGCTCAGGGAACTTAGCACCGCACATTGTTACCATTCTCTGAATCTGTGCCGCATTAATACATGGCATAATACCCGGAACAATAGGCACTTCAATCCTCGCCCTTCTGCAATCACTTACAAACTGAAGAAATGTGTCATTATCAAAGAACAGCTGTGATATAAGGATATCAGCCCCTGCATCAGTCTTAATCTTAAGATTTTTAATATCATCGACACGATTTTCCGTCTCCGGATGTACATCCGGATAACATGCCCCCGCTATACAGAATCTGTCTCCTGTAGTTGCCCTCAGATACTTAATAAGGTCACTGGCATGCGCAAAATCTTCCTTGGCAGGAACATCCGGGTTGCGGTCTCCTCTCAGTGCCAGAATATTCTCTATCCCTTCTGCCGTAAGCTCCCTTACAAATTCGTCTATCTCTGCTCTGTTATAGCAAAGGCACGTAAGATGCACAACAGGCTCTACGTGATACTTTTCTTTTATCTTCCTGGCAAGCTGTATTGTCTTATTATTATTAGAGCTGCCTCCTGCTCCGAACGTAACACTTATGTAATCCGGCCTGCAGTCGCACAAAATCTCAAGCGTTGCGTCAATATTTTTAAAATCTTCCTCTTTTTTAGGTGGAAAAATCTCGAATGAAAGCGACTGTTTCTTATCATGATGTATCTGTGAAATCTTCAAAATAAACTCCATTCCGCAGGCATAATATGCTGTAAAAACCACAATCCAGACTTTATATACGGGCTTGCAGTATATGGCTATCCGTGGTGCCTGCTGCACCAATAGCTGCAATAACTATATTATTATACATTTACAACGGCAATCAGGCAACAAAAAAGGAGATAAAAAATCAGGCACCGCCTGCACTGACGATACCTGATTCTTATAGAGAGTCTATTATGATGTTAGCTGTTTTAATCTATTCTGCCTTAACAATTCTTCTAAGTGGCGGAATAATCTGTGCCGCAATGACAGCCTTTACAAGGTCGAGCGGAATAAACGGTACAAATCCCGCAAGGAATGCGGCACTTAAGCTCAGATGATTCTGAAGCATGAGCCACAACATTCCGAGTATGTCTATTATAAGCACTCCGACAATAGCTGCTGCCGTGTAGCGGATACGATTATATTTCTTACCTCTGATTAGTGGAAGTACAACTGCAACAACAAGGAATGTTGCTGTGTATCCGCCATATGGCCCTATTATGTAGCCAAAGCCTGAACCACCCGCTATAAATACAGGTACACCTAAGATTCCAAGGAGCATCCATACAAGTATTACAAGAAATGACTGTTCAAGCGGAAACAGCAGCGCCACAAGCAGAATCACAAAGTTAAGAAGTGTTATATGTGGATTGCTTGGAAGCGGAATCGGTATACTTGCATATGCTGACACGCTGAGTATTGCTGCAAATATAGCCATTGTCACAAGGGACTGCGTGCTGATGGCAGGTTTTTTATTAGTGGTCTTATCCATTTGTTTTACCTCACATATTTTCATGATAGTTCACAGTATACTAACCCGTCATACAATTGTCAACCTATTATTTGTTTTAGTTAACATTACAATTGACATACGCTTCTGCGACATCTATAATATGTATGTCTTAGACCGTATGTCTTAGACAGTTAGTCTTAGACAGTCAGTACCCTTATAATTGACAGATTTGGAGAAATATCAATAAATATGATTAAAGCAGATATGATTAATGAATTAAAAGATAAAGTTATTGACGGATATTCCATAAGCAGGGACGAAGCACTTCTGCTTGCGGATACTCCGGACAGCCGCCTTGATGAGCTGTGCCGCGCTGCCGATGAGATACAGCGTCACTTTTTTGACAATGACTTCGATATGTGTGCCGTCATAAGCGTAAAGGGCGGCCGCTGTTCTGAGAACTGCCGCTATTGTGCACAGTCATCATGTGCCCAGATTCCTGTTCCTGCGCACTCAATGATATCGCCCGATGAGCTCGCTGCCAATGCCCAATTACGTAACATTAACGGAATCAGGCATTACTGTCTTGTTTCAACCGGCAGACGCGTGAGTGACCGTGACATCGACTATATCTGTGAAGGTATCAGCCGCATATGCCGTGATACACATCTTACAGTATGTACCTCTTTTGGTCTTCTTAAGCCGGACCAGCTTCGCAGGCTTAAAGAAGCAGGAGTTGCACGAATCCATAATAATCTTGAGACATCAAGACGTTATTTCCCGACACTCTGCACAAGCCACACCTACGATGAAAAGATTGCAACAATCCGTGCAGCCCGTGAAGCAGGTCTTGAGGTATGCAGCGGTGGTATATTCGGTGTTGGTGAGACGACGGAAGACCGCATTGATATGGCTCTGACGCTGCGTTCGCTTGATGTACAGTCAGTCCCTGTCAACATGCTCGATCCTGTTCCCGGAACACCTTTTGGAGAGACACCGGTTCTTACACGTGATGAAGTACGCCGCATAATCGCAGTCTACCGGTTCATACTGCCAAGACAGTACATACGTCTTGCTGCCGGACGCGATTACCTTAGCGACAGTGGCTTTTCATGTTTTCATTCAGGCTCTAATGCAGCAATTACCGGAGATATGCTCACCGTTAAAGGTATTTCCATAGATGAAGATATCAACACAATAAAAAATATGGGGTACCGCATGTAACCGTCTCATATAATACTACTGCCTGTTATAGTATCTTATACCGCTGTCCGGCTTAAAATATGTCCTTATATAGCCGTCAGCTGATACAACTACAAATTCGTTCGTGCTTTCAATATAATATACATCATCTCCATCTTCAGCTTCTGTCTTGTGAAGTGCCTCTGAATTCATGACGACTGCCGCTGCTGCACTCTGATACTCTTCCGGACTGGCAAATCCCATCTCCCTGCCATGCTTCTTATAGTGCTCCTCCAAAAGCCTCCGGCTTCTGAAAGTAAGATGCTGCGATATCTTTACATTACCTGCCGCTGTCTGTGATTCGTCACTCTGTGTCAGGGTGCTGCTGACAGCTGACGTATCCGTATTGTCAAGGAGTTCTGCACCGCAGCCCGCTACTGCAAACATCACCAGCAGGCCGGCCATAATTAATATCCTGCGCATATGTCTCATATAATATAACCTCTCAATCTCTCTGCCCGACATAACTCCTGTCTGACATTTTAAACATATCTATATCATTTTTCCCGTCACCAAAAGAAATGACTTTTTCACATTCCAATAACTTTTGCAATTGTTTAACCGCATTTGACTTTGATGCTGTTATTGGCATTATTTCCAGCCACTGGTCACCCGTATATATGTCCTTTTTAAAAACACAATGATACCGTTTTTTGTATTTATCATAGAATGGCTTCAGTTTACCGGCTCATCAAATTAATTCCTCCTGTGATATCTTAAGGCGTCGGATTCGGCACAATCAACTGAATTCCCCACCAACTCTTCATATTTTAGCTGATAAGCAATAAGTCTGGGTATATATTCCGGAGGAGTTCTTCTTGCTGCTTCCCAGTCCTCTAATGTACGAATAGGAATGCCGGTATGCTCAGAAAACTCTTTGCGTGACATTCCTATACTTTCTCTTAATTCTTTTATCTTCTTAGCTAAATCCATATTACCACCTCGTATTGCGTGTTTTTATAATTATAACACAGAACAATGCAATACGCAATGCGTGGAATTGGCTTTTTATACCCTGAAACTATGCGCTTACTTACAGGCAAAAAGGCCCCATAGCAGCACCTTCACCGCACTTTTTCATTCAATGTATAAACGAAAATTTTTCCACCCCATTAATGTATGCGTAAACAATGGGATACACGTTATTGCTAAACAAATCTTCTAGCACTGAATGTACTGAATCATCAAAATAATTAGCAATTAATATTTTTTCTGTAATATTATCAATCACAAAGGCTCCATTGTATACAATCAACGGAATTTTTGCATTTATTCCTTCGGTCACTTTTTTAGCTGTAACTAAAGAACGTGCCGTAGCATAGGAGAAAATCATCCCTTCTTCAACCAACGAATTGATTATTTGATTTGTGTATTTAGAGGTTACTTCGTTACTTCTCAATAATGTCCCATCTAAATCTGAAACATACAAATTACTCATGCATTTTCCTCCGTTAAATTCCGATTTCTCAGTTTCAAAAAACTAGAATTTTCACATCGGTGTAATAAAATTTTTTAACTCTTCTTTCAGTCTAATAAACTCATCTTCATCTTCTTGAAAAATTATATCATCTATAATAGGTTTTCTACCTTTTGTTCTTGCAAGAATACGCCTGTTATTTTTTGAAACAGAATATCTATATTTTAACTTGCCTAAACATATTGGTTTAATAATAGGTTCCAAACCACTTTCTTTATTATAAAAAACCCATGTTACACCATCTGTAAGAATAACCTTTGCATTATTCTTTGCTTTTAAATGTCGTTTAATTTCAGTTAAACACTTATATTTAGAAGGGGCAAATCCTGTTATATAATCCAGTATAGGTGATTTAATTTCTACAACTCCTCTATAATTAACTAGAACTTCCAAATTGTTCCAGTGCCATTCATCAGTTATGCATAAATCAGGTGTAGCAGGAAGAAGTTTTATTATCTCATTGTTAGTTTTTTTATCTTTATACTTCTTTTCATATGTTCCACAATATTGTTCATATTGGTGTATTTCAGAATTAATCTTAATATCCACTGGTTCTATATCCAAATGACCAAAAACTGATTGCAAAAAAGGTCGAATAACATTGTCTTGATAAGCCCGCTCTCTACTGTCTAAAGTTTTTATTTGTCTCTTCATTAATTTAATATAGTTTATATATTCCATTTGTTCTTCTCCAAATCCCGATTGAGATTTCACCTGTTTTAGGGAATTTAATAACTGTTATATTTTGTTATTAAATTCTCTGCAAACCCTTGAAAACACTGGATTTATCGCAGGTGAGCTTTCCCTTATTGTTTCCCTTGTGTTATATCGTCCCGTCAGTGTTTACGAACTCTGATAAGGGCAAATACAAGGGCAAGAAAAATCTATAAAACAGTATAACACAAAATAAAAGTGACATGGTGAACTGATTGAAATGCTTCTGATTTTTGTAACAAATGACTGATTGAATGATAAGGAGATTCTATACGATGAGAACAATATTTGCAGAATACAATCCACACAGAAACAGCATTGATATTTATACTTCTGCTGGTTATATGCTCCGCATTGACTGTTGGGAAACCGAAAAGGATTTAAAAACCACACCCGGATCAGACTGTGCATTGAACGCACTTGCCATTGATAAACCGCTTGAATATGCAAAATTATATCTTGATGAAACAATGCAGATATGGGTAGATGCAGAAGATTCATTAGAACTATGGTGATTTTTTCAACAGCACTAAGGTTACTTTTTCCCAATCTCATTTATTGAGAATCGTCTTTTTACCGTGCATATATATTCAATATCTTTTTATCTATTATAATGAAATCAAGGGCTGGTCTAATGCCAGCCCTACAAAAATGAAAATTCACATAGAAAATAAATTTACAATTTTTCCGATATAAACCTGTTATCAACAAATACAAACATAATTTATATTATCGTATCTATTGATATGATATGTATTTCAAAGAGTTACCAGAAGTTTTTGAAAAGTTTTCAACTTCTTCCCTTGTGTTATTATCTAAATCTCCTAATTTTATACTGATACATCAATAGAATTGCGAACTAACCTATTACCATTTTTGACAAGAGTAGATTCCACTGATTCTCTTGTGACATTATCAAGAATGCTTGTATCAAACTTTTGTCCCGGTTTCCAATTTGGATTAGCTGATTTCACTGCTGCATACATAGCGGCTCTATACTGTCCTTCGTATTGCTCTAAAGTCCATGTGCCACTTAGCCGTTTGTCTTTGCTTACACTTAACTGATAATCTTTGAAAATATCTGAACGCTTCGTTGTATCACCATTTGAAAGACCATTTTCCTGAATAAATTCCTTCTTCACATTAT
>ERZ827156.196-NODE-196-length-90418-cov-39.779921_pt1 | contig 90418 bp, 74 predicted proteins | sample MGYA00519919_ERZ827156 | MGnify/ENA primary metagenome ERZ827156 (study PRJEB31778, sample SAMEA3449269) | human gut metagenome | biome: human gut; feature: human-associated habitat; material: faeces | place: United Kingdom | collected 2010/2012 ... | reverse complement strand
TGTTCTTATCAATCTTATAATACTTTTAATATTAATATTTTCATTTTTATTTTTAATATCATTCTTTTTATTATTTCATATTCTTTTTATTATTAATTTTTTATCATTAATCTCTTTAATATTTTTATTATTTTTTATATCTTTATTTTCATTAACAATCTCAATTTAATTTCCAATCATTGTTCTTAATAATTTTGTATCATTTTTAACAGTAATATTTATTTTATCATTTTCAATAATATTTGTAATAATTATTTCTTTTCTTTTATCTTTTTGATTTTTATCATCTTTTCCTTATATTGTTATTATTAAAATCATTATAGTAATTATAATAGAAATTCCTTTAATATTTCTATTCTTTTATTATTTATTGTCTTTAACATTTTCAATATGATTTATAATAACAATTACAAAAGTTTTATACTATCTATATTTGTAATATTATTTACCTAAATTATCTCTTTATCTTTTTCATTCATTTTATCATCTCGATTTTCATTATTAATTGCCATTGTAATTGTAATAGAATTTGTAATATTAATTGTAATTATTTATTCTTTACTTTTATATTACTTATCTTTATTATCAATTATATTAATTTTAACATCATTATTATCATGACTTGTGCTATTATTGGATTTATTATTTCCTTTTTATTTGTTAAATTAGCAGACATAAATGGTAAATCATCATTTACACTAACAGAAAAACTACAAGCATCATTTCTGATATTTTTATTCGTAGGATATTGGATTGTATTACTTGCAAAATATCTCATTTCATTAATTTAATCAACTATGAACACAACAGAATCTCCTAAACGAAAAGTATCTGCATTAGAACGTACAATCGTTGCAGGTATGGGTAGTATTACAATGTCTGATATAATGGTATTACATAAGAAATTTCCTACATTAGCTATCGAAGATATTTATGATATACTTAGTTCGATAGAAACATCTGCATTAGATACAACATCCCGAGAATTTATTCTTCAATATGCAGAAATAAGACTTTTTAGTTTACGAGAATCTAAAACTATTGAAGAAGCAACAGTACAAACTCGTGAAATATCAGAAAAAGTACAAGCTCTCATATCTCGTAATAAAGAATTAAATGATCGACTTGAAAGACAATCATCTTACGTTGGTAAACTTCAACGAGAACTATCAACATTCAAATCAGTAAATAAAAATATCAAAATAGTATCTCTCGTACTATTATTCTTACTGATTGGTCAAGTTATAGCACATTTTACATTATAAATTTTAACAATAATTCAATTATGTCGAACAGTATGTTTTTTCTTCTTTGTATTTGTATCATCATTTGCTTTATTATTTCCGCTATTACTTATACCTATAATAAGGCCAAAGATAGAGCAGTTGATAAAGCTATTAATGATGATATTCAAGATGGTTTTGTATGCTTGGGGGATGTTTATATTGATAAGTATTCTATTGAGTCTATTTATTTAGATGATAATGGACATCTTGTTGATATTAAAACAGACCATAATCAGTATTCATATCGTTTTACAAGTGAAAGTTCATATCATAAATATCTTGATTATCTTGAAGATACTTGTAAAATTGATACAATGATTCATAATCAGTATTAAGCAAATATGAGTAATCTTAAAGAAGCTCTCGCACAGGATTTTATCTTCTTACATGGAGATAAAAAATATAGTAAAGAACATCAGTTTATAGCTTGCGAACGTTCTCGTAACGAAACTCATGTAATTGTTGGTTACGCGTATCGCTGGTTTAGTGATGCTAAAACTACTATTTCTCAATATGCTATTCCTATTTCTGATTGGGAAGATACAGAGAAATTTATTACTTTCAATGATTATGTGAAAGAAAATCTTATAACAGGTGAGAAATATAATTTACATAATATTAATTACTGTCTTAGTATTAATGCTTTCTTTATTGAACATTTAGAAGATAGTATGAATACTATTAATGAACGTAATCATCGTAAAAATCCACCATATAAATGTTGTGATAAAGAGGTCGATTATTCAGATGATGATTTCATAGAAATATATGATTAACATAAAACAACTAATGTTATGACTGCTAAACTAATTGTATCTGTTAAAGAAGTAAACGGTATTGCACAAGTCGTTTACTATTGTAAAGAACGTCGGCGTATTTATCGTAAATCGTTCGCTGATACTGTTCGAGAGTTTCGTGATGCTTATAGAAAAGCTAATAAAAAATAAGTTGCAACTGGAGAGGGCTACGCAGCTGGGCTACGCCCAGCCGCTCCGCTCCCCGGTGGGAGAGGAGGTTGCACGCCCACTTGTCACGTTACTCACGAAACTATTATTATAACTCTTATTATTAATAATATTGAAATTATGTTATGTGAAATTATATCTGAAACAAAAGGAACTATTATTAATTTACCTATACAAGGTGATATTAATGTTGGTCGTGACGATTATATCGAAATCAATAATGTTCGATATGTAGTTCGTCGAAAAGAATATATTCTTAAAACTGAAACTGAACCTACTGGAAGACAAGTTTATATTACTCGAATTGTTATTTATGTCATGTAAATTATGCCAAATTTAGAAGATTGTATTATTCAGTTCGAAGACCCTAATCCAACAATGACTCGTGTCGAAAATGCTCCTTCGGGTGTTGGTGCTGATATAGTATTTCCAAGTGTGGAACCGGAACATTTACGAGGTAGTTCATTATCTGCTATTAGGCCTATGACTGTTGCAGAATATAATAGTATTCACGCAAATGATTATAAAACGGAAAAGAATACTGGTAGTATCATTCTTATTATGATTGTTGCAACAATATGTTTAATTAAAGTCATTAAAGCTGCGAAAAAATCAGATTAGCTAAATATGACTGCTGAACAAGAAAAAGATTTTAAGAAAAGAGGCATATATAATGATATTATTCTGATGACAAATCTGACAATGATATATTGTTATATTATGTTCTTTGCTCTTGAAGAAGTTGTTAATATCTTTGGTAAACTTTATCGACATTCAACCAAGTATTATTATAATATTGTTCGAGAAGTTCTCGATAGAATTAATTGTGATAATATTAATTGTTTCAAAACAAGTCAGCAAGATGCTGGTCAAATGGTTTTGGATGTTGTTAAAGAAATCGAAGATAGACTTGCTTTTGATGATAAACAGTTGTATATCCTATTTGTTATTAATCAAAAGGCTTACGATAATATTCATAGATTTGAACCCGAAGTTACAAGTATATTTAAGAAACAAATTGAATATGTTTATCGTAAACTAATTGATTATTGTCCTGTAACATTGGAAAAAGACAAAATGGCTATTGCAACTATTGTCATTAATCAAGTTATTAATAAAATTAAAGCTCGTGAGGAATCTGATGGTTCACTCACTATTATATATGATGATGCAAAATAAATTTTAAGATTTGTTTGGTCATACCATATATAATTATTATATTTGAATCATAAATAATAAACAAACAAACACAAGAACTATGCCTTACATTATCACTCGTGCTAACGAAAATAATAAAGTTGGTAAAATAGGAAAAGGTCGCAAAATCAGTCATGTTCAAACTATCATAGTCGGTGGTGATGAACGTAATAAATGTCGGCCGGTATATCGTGTAACACTTATTCACAAAAATAATAAGTAACAAATTAATACAACAAGTTGTAAATACATTATCATAATAAAATATGTAATGAGTAGAAATCCTCGATAGGTAATCCAGTATTAAACTACTATTTTTACAACTTGTTTTCTTGAACTATGGTGTAATGGTAACACATGAGATTTTGGTTCTCAGATTTCAGGTTCGAATCCTGATAGTTCAACTATTATAGATAATCATGGCAGAGATATAAATGCAACCGACCGTGTGCTTGGTAATACATAAGTCGAGACTTAACTGTATTTTAGGCTGGTGTAAGTCCAGCTGATTATCTATAATTACGCCGTGTTAGCTTTAATGGTAGAGCAGCTGACTTGTAATCAGCAGGTTGTAGGTTCGAATCCTACACACGGCTCACATTGGGATTGTTGTGTTCCAAATGTAGATGTTTTTGACATGGACATCTCGGAGTACTTCTGTTGTGATAATAGTGGTACTCTTTTTCATGTAAATTCTAATCTAATATATAATATTATGACTTTAATCACTCTACCTTCTGGAACTGTTTTAGCTAATGATTACACTCTTCCGATTATTGTTGTTAGTAAAGTTCTTATGGCTAATGACAACAATCCTCATGCTAAATTGTATCCGTATTATTTTACAATCATGTATGCTAATGGAGTTTCAATTTCTATTATAGCTAAAACATTAGCAGAAGCTGAACTTGATAGACAAATGGTTGTTAAAGCTATTACTCCTATAAAAGACTCAAACGTAAATTAAATAATAGGTTTAAGGCGAGATGGTGAAATAGGCAAACACGAAGGACTTAAAATCCTTTGGTCAGTAATGACCTTGCGGGTTCGATTCCCGCTCTCGCTACAAGTGTCCAAATGATGGACGCGAGTGTACCAATCCGAGTACACAATCTTGCAGACAAAGCTGTCAAAAATCTGCAAGTTAAAAATGTGACAGTACTTATGGATACTCATAAGGCTAACGCTGGCGCCAAGCGGAATATATTATGTAAGTTTCAACACGTTCATTTAGTAATGATGTTGTTAATGCTGACGAGCAACGAACAAGAAACGAGAGTACTCCTCGTTCTTGTCTTTTTAATAATGACGAAACACGCGCGACAAGTGGGCGTCCAACCCACTCCCCCACCGGGTAGCGGAGCGCTGGGCGAAGCCCAGCAGCGAAGCCGACTTAAATTGCTACTAAATTAACTCTTAATTAAATACAAATTAAAACTATCTAACATTATGGTATGAGTAAGCAACCTATTATACAAGTTCATAGTTGTAGAGCTTGTAAGTATTGTAAAAGTAAAACTTCGTATAAGTCACGAACTGAACGAAAGACTTATTATGAATGTGATAAGACTAAAACTATGATTACAGAAAGTGTATATCAGACAAATGATTGTTTAACTTTTATTAGTCGTAAATAGTTTATGCCTAAACTCAATGCTAATCAGATAGACAAATATCTTAATCCAAAAGATAACAGAGATAAGAGAAGGTCTAAACCTAATAGAAATCTTCGAGAAGATAACAATCAAAATTATAGTAAGAAGAATGATAAACGTAGGCCAACAAGTCGTAACCAGTAAGGGTAGATATGGTCGTGTTATTGATGTTGATAATTCATCCAATGAACTTAAAGTATTAGTTAAGATTGGTACTAAGAATTATTGGATATTAGAAAGTCAATTAACTCCTGCTACACATATAGTTAGGGTTAAAGTTGAATACGAAATAGATTATTGTGGTAAATCTATTACCGATAGTCTTGAAGTAGCCCTAAAACGTGATACTATTCTTTACAATGATAATGTTAATTATTTAGTTCAGATTTGTAAAGATAAAGTAGAAAGACAATTAGAAATGGAAGTAAAAGTTAAACAAATTAAAATTTCATAAGTGCTATGACATTTGACTTAAAAGTTATTACTATTGAAACTAAACCTCGTGCTGGATACTTTATTCTTGACGAAGGTGAATTTTCTACTGTTAAAAAGGTTGTACCTCAACGTAGCGAAGTCTATCTTGATAATGGTAAAATATTATCTATTGCTGATGCTTCTAAGAAAGTTGCAAAACTTATCGGTGAAGTTACTACTGAACAAGAAGATAAAGTTATTACAAAAACTTATTCGATTATTCATAGTGATTTCAGTGGAATTATTCGCGGTTTGTATGATACAATTCCTTATGGAGATGATGTTCCCGAAGAGGATAGAAAATATAAAACGCTTCGTGATGCACTGTTCGCTGGTGTAAAAGTCAGATATGAAGGTGCATTTGAAACTATTCTTACTCGTACTGTTGTTGATGAAGTTGTTGAGATTTCAAGTCTTTCTGTTGTAGACAGGTATCAACTTTATTCTCGTGATGATAGAGTTGGTGTTGTTACGAAGTTTGATAAAGATTCTCATTGGTTCCAAATTAAGCTTAATACCAGTGGTACTATTGTTAAGTGTAAACGTGAAGATTTTACAAAACTTCATAATGACAATATTATACAGATGCTTCATACTTTATGTTCTCGTTGTGGTCGGTAAATGGATTTTAGTAAACTTAAAGGACTTGTTCCTGTAAAGAAAGCTAATATCAATAGAGATTCAACTAATCGAACAAGAAGTAAAACTTCAAATATGACACCTCATGCTATAAAGTGTGAGGTGTTTTTTTATGATAATAAGTTTTATGGAATTGTCGATAATGAACGTTATCCTATTGATATAACAGATGAGGATTATCAGAAAGCTACATTTGCATTTAGTACACCTGATAATGAACATTGGGATTGGTTTACGATTCGTCCTTTTAGTGCTACTGAAGCTGATATTGAAAACTTGAAAAAGTATTGGCAACTTATTGTTCCTAAAATGAAGATTTGGATTACTCTTGAAAATGGAGTAGGAAAACTTGATATGGAACGTATTAATAATCGAAACGAAAAAGTTTTCAAAAGATTAAGTCCAAAATATTATGCTTCTCGACGCAATTAAAGAGTATTCGGTGGTTATGCCGGAATTACTTCAATATTTGAAGAAACGAGGATATGACCCCGGATACTTTTTTACAAAGTTAGACCTATCGCTACAATTCATAATAATATTTGAGTTTTTATTACAGAACTACGATATTGTTATGATTACAACTCCTAATGTTATGGGTGTTAGAGCTTATATTAATCGAACTACTGACAAACAAGATGTAATATTTGTTTGTCCTACTCCTGAAACTTATAAAATAAGTAATAATCATTATGAAACCCTTATTAGTAAGGCATTTGAGTATATCCAAAACACTGCATTTTAGCCGATATGGACGCAGATAAATTGAAAGACCTTACAAGTGTTAAGGCGAACAAAAATAAGCCATCAGCGAGGCCAAAACATGCCGCCACGGGTGATTATTCGCAACTATATCCGGGGCAACAGCAGGCTATCGACAAACTATCTGATTGGTATTTTAGTAACGAACTTGAATGTACACTTGAAGGTGTCGCGGGTAGTGGAAAAACTTTTATTCTTAGATATTTTCTTGAGAATATTGTTAATAAATCTTATACTATTACGGCTCCTACACACAAAGCTCTTCGAGTTCTTGAATCTCAAGTAGGTAGAAAAGGTATGACTTTGCATAGTTTGCATGGTCTTAAACCTAATATTGATTTACAGAATTTTGATATTGAGAATCCTCAATTTGACCCTCTTAATCCAAGCAAGATACAAAATTATAATCTTGTTGTGATTGATGAATGTTCTATGATTAATAAGGATTTATTCCAACTTAATCGAAATCGTGCTACTACTTATAATGTTAAGATTCTTTATGTTGGTGATTCTCTTCAGCTACCACCTGTAAATGAAAAAATATCTTTAACATTTGCTACTGTTAAGAATAAAGTTGTTCTTACTGATATTGTACGACAAGAAGAAGGTAATCCCCTTCTTGAACTGTTTAGTCTTTTAAGAGATGATATTAAAAATCAAACAAATACTTTTCTGAATTATATAGTTCGAAATAGGTCTAACATACAAGATGGAATTGGTTATGAAATTATTCCACGAGTTATGTTTAATCAAAGACTTATTGATGAATTTAATTCAGATACATTTCATAAGAATATAGACCATTTTAGAATTACTGCTTATACGAATAAAGCTGTTTCTGATTGGAATAGTATTGTTCGTAATAGTATAGTTGGTAAAGATGCTGATATAATTCATATTAACGATTTGGTGTTATCTTATAATACTATTGTTGATGAATTTAAGGAGCCAATTATTCTAAATAGTGAAGACTATATTCTTGAAGATATTAGACCTTATATTAGTGACGAGGGTATTAAAACATTTGCTGTTAATCTTAAATCTATGTATGATGGTCATATAACTCAACCATTTCTTATTGTAGATACAAAAGATGCTTCGTTTCTTAAATATAAGGAAATTCTAATACATCTTTATAATAGAGCAGCTAATCGTGTTCAACATGGCTGGTATGTTTATTATAAGTTTAAGAATCGTTTTTTAACAAATCTTAAATTCAGTATTGAAACTATTCAAGGAACTAAGTGGATTAATAAAGACATAGATTATGGTTATTCTATGACTGTTCATAAAACACAAGGTTCTACTTTCGATAATGTAGCAATAGATTTGACAGATATTGTTTTCCAAAATACGAGATTTGGTCGTAGAGAAAATGATATTGATATTCGTAATAAACTTATGTATGTAGCTCTATCTCGTGCTCGCAAAAGTGTTATTATGAAGTATTGAACATAATCTTATTAATCAGACTGTTTCATCTGATATTTTTAATAGTATTAATATTATGTGTAATGCTTGTGAAAAATGTTATTTATCTATTGCTAATCGACGGATACCCGGTGGGGGAGGAGGTTGCACGCCCACTTTGAGGCGTACTATTATGTTTGTTGGTGATACACCAACTATTACAGATTATAAAACTCAAACTATATTTAATGGTCGTTCAACTAAAATAGTTAGTCAATTCATTAATGATTATAAACTAACTGCTTGGACTATTAAATCAACTCTTATTCAGTGTGTTTGTGCTGAACCAACTGAACATTATGCTGAAACTTGTTATCCAAATTTTATAGCAACTATTAGGAGATATAAACCTACTATTATTGTTGCTGTTGGACAATTTGTTTATCAGTTCCTTAAAGAAGAAAAATATAAAAGTATGGCATCTGTTGTTAATAAACTAGTTAGGTTTAATGATGCTATACTAATTCCTATATATTCACCAACCTATATTATGCGTAACAAATGTTATTCAGAATATGTTAAATCTTTTAATTTAATTAGTGACATATTTGCTGAATTATGTAAAGAATATCGTTATTACAGATAAAGTAGTGTTATTATGAATAATGCTTATGAATATGATGTAGAGATATATCCTAATCTATTTGAAGTTACTTTTATACCTAAAACAGCAGACCAAAAACTTATCGACGTTTATAAAGCTGTTGATATAAGATGTCTTGCTATTAAAAATGGTAAAGAAGGTAATCTCGAAGAACTAAAAGAAACAAAGGCAAAATTGTTGTTAGCAATGGGTGCTAAACAATTTATCATTTGGATTGATTATACTACTGGTAAGTGGAGAAATGATGGGCCACTTATTATGGATTTCTTTATTCAACATAAAATTCTTACTGGTTATAACAGTAATAATTATGATAAAATTATGTTGGATATTTTTATTAATAATTATAAATATCTTGATGTAAAAGGTTTTAATAAGAAAGAAAGTAAACATATTACACAAATTCTATATGACCATAGTTGCGCTTGTGTAAATTTTGGTAAAGAATATAGTCGTTTACTTAATTTCAAGAAATATTACAAACGTCCTTTTACTGATTATGATATTCAAAAGATTCTTTATCTTGATAAGACTTATACCAGTCTTAAACAAGTTGCTATTTGCTTAAAATGGTATCGTATTCAGAATCTACCGATTGCTTATAATTGTAGAATCAGAGAAGAAGATATTTATGATATTTGTGATTATAATGTAAATGATGTTCTTATTACATTAGAACTGGAACGTAGTCAAAAGGCTGAAATTGAACTACGAGAAGATATATCTGAAGAGTTTGGAATTGATGTCCGTAATATGTCAAGAAGTTCTATTGGTAAAGCTATTACTACATCTCTTTATGAGAAGTTTAGCGGTATTGATAGAAAAGATTTTATGGATACTAAGACTGATAGATGGAAAATTAAAGTTTCCAGTATATTAAGTCCTAAACTTAAATTTCAAACTAAAATTCTCAATAATTTACTTCGTACTGTTGCACAATCTACTATCGTTGTAAGTAGTACAAAAGATGAAGATAAATTTAAGCACGAATTTCAATTTGGTGATGCGGTATATACTATGGCTTTAGGTGGTTTGCATAGTCAAGATAAACCGGGATTGCTAATTGCTTCTGAAATTGGTGCTTGTATTCGAGATGCAGACGTTAAAGTTGAAGCAGCGTCTTAATGTGGTGAATTGCGGGAAACTCTTATATAACTCTTTATACTAAATGTTATTAGTAATAATAACGTGGCAATGAGTAATGTCAAAGGTATAGTAAAAAGTAAAGAGATTAGACAATCCGCAGCTAAGAGTCTTGATGCAAATCAAGATTAAAGTTCAACGACTATCCGTAAAGGAGTAGATAATCATGTAACTAATGATTGTCGAAGTGCCACAATTCTTTAATATTTGTTATTATCCTATTTGCTTTTATCCAATAGTTTATTATCTTTGTAGATATTAACCAATAATGCTATGGATAAAGAAAAATTAAAAGGTTTAAGTAATCCTATTAAAAGAGTAACTGATAATTTCAATTATGGTACTTTTTCTAATTTGTTAAATAAACAAGGGATTTATAAGATTTCTAATAATAAAACTGGAATTTGTTATATTGGTTCTTCTACTGATATTGGTAGAAGATTACAAAAACACTTTTCAGAACTTCGATTTAATAGACATCCTAATAAGAGATTACAAGAAGATTTTAATACTTATGGTGTTGGAATATTTAGTTGGTCTATTATTGAAGAAACTAATGAGAATCTTATAGCTAAAGAAATACAATATCAAATAGATACTGGTATTGATAATCTTTATAATGATAAGATTTCTAATTATTATATGAGTGATGAACTTCGTAAAAAGTATGGTAGTGCTGATAAATCATCACATCGTACTGATGAATATAGAAAGAAAATGTCTTTATTAAAAAGTCATGCTATCGCTCAATATGATAGAAAAGGAAATCCTATTAAAGTATATGACAATATGAATGACGTAATCAAAGAAAATCCTACATTCAAAGGTCAACCTATTAGAGGTGTTTGTAATGGTAGTAAAAAAACTGCTTATGGATTTATTTGGAGATACGTTAATTCAGACGGAACTATTAAAGAATAAGATATAGTCTAATCTACTACGAGAGTAGTAGCGAATAATAGACGGTTAGTTACCGAGATTAATATTATTCAAATTTGTGCTTCATTTTACCCAAATGGTATTCTTTCTTATGATGTTTATCCTGAACATCTTGAAAGAAATCCTTTTAGAGCAACTGTTGGATATACAAAAGACACTCGTGTTGAAGCAAAACATGCAGCAAGTAAGGAACTAAAAGAATATAAAAAATTACTTAATGAAATAAATACTTTTAAGAATAATCATGTTAATCAATCTATTATAGATGATTTACAGGTAAAAGCTAATGCTCTTATGAAATCAAGTAAACGTCATAAGATTAAAGCTGAAGGTCTTAAAATTGCTATTAATAGAATGTATGGTGCATTTAGAGATATAAATGATTATCTTTATGACCCTAAATGTACTTATAAAGTTACTATAAATCTACAACTTTGTCTTTTGATGCTTATTGAAGCACTGGAACTCAAAGGTATTAAAGTTATATCTGCTAATACTGATGGTATTGTTTGTATCATTAAACCTGAACAAGAAGCTGATTATAAAGCTTGTTGTGATTGGTGGCAAGAATATAACAATTTTGAACTTGAATTTACTAATTATGAAAAGTATCTTCGTAATGATGTAAATAATTATATTGCTGTTAAAGAAGGTTTTCAAGATGCTTATGATAAATTGATTGATAAAACGCCAGAAGCAATAGCTGAACTTGAAGATATTTATATTAAACGTAAAGGTCTTTTTATTGAAACTATTGCTTTTAATAAAGGTTATGCTTATCCAGTTGTTCCAAAAGCTCTTAACCTATTTCTTTTATATAATGTTCCTTATGTTGATACAATAGAAAATCATATTCATAGTAGCAAAGAAGCTATTTATGATTATTGTATTAGTCAAAAGACTGATGATAAATTCAATATTATATATCGTAGTATTGTAAACGGTGAACTTCACGATGAAGAACTTCAAAAATCTAATCGTTTCTATATTGCTGATGTATCATATTGTAGTGGAACTATTATAAAAATTGATAAAAATAAACCAAGTAAAATTAATCGAATTGTAGCTAAATGTAGTGTTCGTCCTTTTAATGATTATGTTGAGGAAGATGATTATCATATAGATTTTAGTTATTATAAAAAAGAATGTGCTAAAATTCTATATGGTAAAAATAAGAAAACTGCTGGTATGGTTATGGTTCAAGGTGATTTATTTGGTGCTATGTCTAATAATAAACATTTAGAGCCTATTGAAAGTCCTGAAGAAGATGATTTGTTTGAAGTTGATTTTGAAGATGACAATGTATCGTTTGTTAATCCTGCTAATGACATTCCTATTAACAATACTATCTGGGGTATGTATGGTTTTTCAAGTGAGGAAGAATATAAACGTGCAATAGAGAACGGAGATAATTTACCTTTTTAATAAAATACTAATATGAATGGTGATCTTGTATATCATGAAGTTGATGGTCTTGCAATAGCTGATATTAAACCAGTTAATACTAAATTTCGTAGAATTGGTTTGCGTGTAGCTAAGTTTACAAGAGAGGGAAAGTATATAGTTACTTATGCTTCTACTAAAGATGCTGCTAATGCTCTAACTATTGAGCTAAAAAAAACAAATCCTAAACACGCTTATTACGCTATTGTTAAGGCTTGTACTCCTAAAGGTAATTCTAAAACTGCTTATGGTTATCAATGGAGATATATTAGTCATAATGGTGGTATTGTAAAACGTGATTGTGATTAATATATTATGCACGAATTTGATGAAATTTGTTATGATAAAACAGTAGAGGAATTACAAAAGGAAATGGTCTTTCAAATGAACTTTGGTAATTGTGAAATGCTAACACAATATATTATGGATTGTATTGAAAGACTTAAACGTGAAAATGCTCCTACTGTTTATTGGAGATATTAGAGTATGGATAAGTCCGAAAGACAAGAAATATCTTGTAATAAATGGCGTGATGCCAAAGGTCGAGGTACTCTAAATCTTATAATGAGATTTGGAAAAACACGAGTAGCAGCTATAATTGTTGGTAAGCTGGTTAAAGCTAATCCTAATCGAACAATTATGGCTATCGCTCCAAATGCTGTAACTACTAAAAATCTTGTTGATAATCTTACTGAATTTTGTCCGAAAGAACAATGGATTGATATAATGAGTAGTAATACTCTTATTAATCATGTAAATAAACTTAAAATAGAACGAAAACTTCCTATTAAAGTTGATTTACTAATTCTTGATGAAGTTCATAAGTTATTACAAGGTGAAACTCTCATGGCTATTAAGAATATAGAGTATAAATTTATTCTATGTCTTACTGGTTCTACATTAAATAAAAATCAATTATCTATTCTTAATGAATTAGGTGCTCCAGTAATTGATAAAATTACTGAGATTGAAGCTGTATCACAAGGTTGGATTTCAAATAGTACAGAATATAATTTAGCTATTGAACTTGATGAACATGACAAAATTAGATATGCTAAATATTCTGATATGATTTCTGAAACTCTTGAAACATTTGGTGGATTACATAAAGTGATTAATCAAGAGTTTCGTAATAAAGTTTTTGATAGTGATTTTGCATTAGTTCTTGCATCTTTTACTGGTTATAATTATAAAGATAGAAATGACAGTAGTACTTTTATTAAACCTACTGTTATTCGTAATATGTTAGCTTCATTAATGGGTTGGACTCGTGATATGCCACTTGATAATGATTATAATAAACGAATTAATAATCTTTGGAATCCTGATAATATTTATGAACGTGCTAAAAAGTTTAAGGACTTTGTTAGACAACGTAATGATATTTTAATTCATAACAGACCTAAAATTAATGCTGTTATTGAAATTCTTAAAACTAATAGCGTTCCTACTATCTGTTTTAATGAATCAATAGCTATGGTTACTGATTTAGCTGATTATTTCAGTAAAGATGGTATTCCTTTTCATAGTGCTATTGAAAGTAGGTATGTAATTAATCCTGAAACTGGTGTTCCATATACTTATAAGAATGGTGAACCTAAACGATTAGGTAAAACATCTCTTAAAAAGTTAGCTATTGAAGGGATTAAGAATGGTACTTATAAATATTTATTTACTGCACAAAGTCTTAATGAGGGTTTAACGATAGAAAATATCGAACAAGTCATAACGACTGGTGGTAGTTGTAATTCTAATACTCACGGACAACGTGTCGCACGAGGTAAGACTTATAATTATATGAATCCTAATAAGAATTGTGTTATTATTAATCTTTACATTGATGATTTCAAAATTGGTGATAAAGATGTTAGGTCGAGGGACAAACAAAAGTTAATCCAGCGTCAGCAAGATTCCGAGAATGTTCCGGTATGGGTTAATGATATTAGTGAAATTTTCGGTTAATTTCTTGCTATTTTCTTTGGTGGTACAATTATAATTACTATATTTGCGTATGGATAAACCACAAATGAAGCCAGTCGAAAAGACTGATGAAGATGTGAGTGGTGCTCTTGTTAATACAAGAAATAAAAATGGAAGTGTTGCGTTAGCTGTTAATCAAATTAATTCATTTGAACAAGCTGAAGCATTAGCAGATTGGATTGCTCAAAGTCCTGTTTTTAATAAGGGTTTTAAGGAGCAAGTTCAGAAAGAAGATGGAACAAGTGAACTTGTAGTTAATAAGAGTGCGATTGTTACATGTTTGCTGTTAGGTAATGAACTCGGTTTTACTCCTATGGTAAGTGTTACATTTGGTAAGACACTTGATAGGGAAGCAGCAATCAAAGTTGAACGTGGGCGGTCTATGGGACTTAATCCTATGGCTGCTATGCAAAACATTTACGTTTTTAGTACTTCTCAAGCTGAGATAGTATATACTGGTATTCATGTTGTTAATAAAGTCCTTACGGATGCCGGTATTAAACGTAAGATTCTTGAAGATGGAACTAAACCTTTTTACATATATAGATATTGTAAAAAGGAACTTGCGAATGAACTTGTTGATTATAACAAAGAAACGAAAGATGATTTTGTTGTAATTAATGATGGTCATACTGCTGATTATATTGATAAACAAGTACAAGAAGGTAAGATTCCAATTATTAGGTATGCTACTCGTCGAGCTCTTGTAGAACTTACTCGTGGTGATGAGAGTATTGCAATACCTTATACTTTGCAACAAGCTATTGATGCAGGTTTGTACATTGGTACTAAATCTGATGGTACTGAAAGTAAAGGTAAAGCTAATTGGAACGCCCATCCGGAAACTCATCTTATTAAAATGTCTATCATGCTTGGTGGTAGAATTATTGCAAGTGATAAGTTAAATGGAATTTACGTTGATAGTGAATTACATCAAGCTGTATCTATTGCAAATCGTCAAGCTGAAGATACTGAATTTGAAGAAGTTTCTGTTACAGAATAAAGTAATGCAAATCTATCATTAATCTATCATTCATAAAATATTCATAAATTAAAACAAATTACAATTATGAAAAAGTCTGTTTTTTCTGCTGCTAAACTTGCTGGTCTGACCGCTGTAAACCGTGGTACGAAGTCGTCGAATGATATTCGTCCGGCAATTACTACTGCTCGTGGTATGAATAAGTTTACGATGAATGCTTCGGCTTCTGCACTTATTGGTTGTGGTCATGGTGACCGTATTGTTATGTTTGCTATGCCTAATGCTGATTCGATTAATGAGCGTTTCTTTATTGCTCTTTCGGCAGGTAGCGAGGGTTGCAAACTTGCAAGTGCTGGTAACACGAAAGGTACTGGTCGTCCTCAGTCGTTTAATTACGCTGGTGTTTGGTCGCAGATGCTTATGCAGGATAAGGATGCTGCTCCCGTAGGTGAGCGTGTTCTTGCTGATAAGGGTCTTATGGAAGAGGTTGAAACTCAGAAAGGCCGTGACGGTAAGATGTGTACTGCTGTTCTTGCTACCAAGCGAGTTGAGTATGGTGTTGAGGAAGTTAAGGACGAGAATGATGACTTTATTCCTGTTGAGGTTGGTGATACTATCTATGAGAAAGTCTATGTGCTTGTAGACCCGAAAGAGGTAACGCTGGAGGACGAGAAGCTGGAAGAGGAACCGCAGCCCGAAACCGAGGTAAAAGCCAAGTTGTAATTGTTAATATCTAAAAATATTTAACAAATCTATCATTTGCTATTATTATAAAAAGAGGAGTTATTGAATAAGTAGCTCCTCTTTTTAGTCTAATAACTTAAAGTACTTTAATTATTATTATGGCAAACACAAGTAAATCAAAAGTTAGTTCGACAACATTAATGTTTGAAGAAGAGGTTGTTGAACGGAGATTAGCTTTTAAGCCCGATCCTGAACTTGGTAATCTTTGTATGGGTATGATTAACGATGTTCGTATTGATATTCGTGAAGTACCTCTGCTGGATGATAAAGGTGTCGAAAGTACATGGGAATATGCTGGTTGTAAATTCCCCGTACTTGTTATCGAATTTAAGCAGTGCAAAACTGACGCAAATCCGAAAGACCGTTATTATACATTTACTGCTAAGCCGGTTACTACTCTTAATAAGAAAGGCGAACCTGTTGAAGAAAAGACTGTTATTAACATTATTCAGCAGGTATATGGACAGCTTCGTCATATCGCAAATCAGTTTAAGGGTCTTAAAGGTTATCCGGTTAATGCTGGTAAGTGTCCGGGACTTGATTATGCTGCTCCTGCAAAGGTTCGTTGTGAACAGTATCTTGCTTTCTTTGAATATTTCAAACATCTCCTCGTTGGTGATGATGAGAAAAATCCTATTTATAAGAATGTGAAACTGTTTATGAAACTTGTTGCAGATTATAACACGCATAAGTTCTTAGCTTTTCCTTCGTTTGTTAATCGTGGATTTGTTGAACGTGTTATTCCCGGTCAAAGTCCGTCGATTGAATTTGAAGCTGGTGAAACAATTCATCTTGCAAAAGATGATACTACGAAGAATCGTGAAGCTGCCGCAGGTGCTCCTGCTCCCGCTCCCGGTGCTACTGTTGTTTCGTCGGATATTCAGAACATTCTTGATAGGTACTCGAAGTAGTATTTATCATATTACTAAAACAGGAACTTGTAAAGGAGGTAATGGAGGTAAAACTCTATTATCTCCTTCTTTTTTGGGTAATGCTAAAATTAGACTTGTTGTTATACCTTATTTTTGACCGATTTCCTTTGATTTGGCGGACTGTATTTAATAGACGTATATTAGTATAGGTCAAGTAAATACACGCGGCCAGAAGCGTCACGAGTGGGCGTCAAACCCACTCCCCCACCGGGTAGCGGAGCGCTGGGCGAAGCCCAGCAGCGAAGCCCAACAAGTTACACTACTGATTACATGAGAGATTTCATACTTAATACACTTGACCAAGTTACAATATTTAGTAAATATTTTGGTATTCCCGAAGATGTAATCCGATTTAACATTAGTAGTCCTAATGATAGAATACGAAATCCTTTAAGAAATGATAAACATCCTTCATTATCTTTTAAGTATTATGGTGATAAACTGATATGTAGAGATTTTGGTGATGGTAGATTTAGAGGTGATATATTTGAAGTTGTAGGTTATATTATTAATAAGAATTGTAAAACAAGTGAAGGATTTGTGTATATATGTAATGATATAGTCCTTCGTTGTTCTGATAAGATTGTTACTAATATTGAATTTAATCGAACTGAACAAGAACATATTAAGAATCAAAATCTTGAAATTACTTTTGATGTTCGTAAACCAAATAAGTTAGATTATATTTATTGGGAACAATATGGTATTAAGAAAAGTAATCTAAATACAAAAGTATTTATTGTTGATAGATATAGACTTAATGAGTGGCAAACGCCTTATCGTTATAGTGGTACTGACCCTTGTTATGTTTATAATGTTAATCCAAATAAGTATAAACTTTATTTTCCAAAAAGACTTAAAAGTCAAACTAAGTTTATTACTAATAATCGTTGTCCTATTGAGTGTTTACATCAACTTAAACCAACGAATTATATTGCTCTCATAAAAGGTTATAAAGATAAAATACTTTTTGAACAAATTTGTGATGAGAAAGGTATTAATGATATTTTGTTTATACCTGCTGCTTCTGAAACTATTGTATTACCTACTGATATTTACAAGTTATTGGTGTCGTATTCTTTAAGCGGAAAATTATTTACTATTTTCGATACTGATGCTGCTGGAATTAATGCAGCTCATCTACTACAAGGTAGATATAATACTATTCCAATTTATTTTACGAATAATTATAAATCTAAAGACCCATCTGATATGGTTAAAGATTATGGTTATCGTAAAGTATTCCAACATTTTGATAATGTTCTAAAAAAGATTTATTATGGAGATTAAAATCAAAAACTATCTTATCAATACTCTTGATAATGGTAATAAGATTTATCTTTGTCCTATGGATGAAGAAAGTTATACGAGATTAATGAATGATTTTTCTCGTTTATCTGACCAATCAAGTATTAATAGATTTGTGGATAAATATGGTTTTAAACATACACAAATTATTCTTGATGGTGATACTTATATTAGCGCTAATGACAAAGAAACATTAGAAGCTATAAATCCTATTCTTTCGCGTATTCTCCCACATCCTAAAACTATTAAGAATCCTCTTAATAATAAGATTGAAAGGTCGTATAAATGTTTTTGTGCTAAACCTCTTAATCTTACAGATATGACTGAACATAAGACTCCTCTTGAAAGTTGGAATTGTCTTATGATTCGTATTGGAGAACCGCAATACGCTATTGTTGTTGAAGAAAAAATTAAAAAATAAGATATGATTCCTAATGAAGTTTTATATAAACGAGATTTAACTGGCGGTTTAGTTCGTTGGTGGGGTCGAATTGAAAAAGTTACTAATTCTGATGGTACAGTATCTCTACGATTAGCTTATAGTTATGGTAAAGTAAATGGTGCTGAAACATCATCATATTCTCCTGTAATTAAAGCTAAAAGTAAGAAAACTGATAGAGAACAAGCTAAATTTGAACTTAATAGTGTTTATGAAAGACATAAGAAACAAGGATATAAAAGTCTTTCTGATTTAGGTATTAGTCCTTTGGATTATCTTACTAATGAAAATGGTTTATTTGAAGAAATGGATAAGAAATTACCTAAATATAATACTGATGCAAATAATTGTGTTAAACCTATGAAAGCACAAAAGTTTGCTATTGGTAAGTTCGAATATCCTTGTATTGCTCAACCTAAAATTAATGGTGTTCGAGCAGTTATCATGCTGGAGGAATTTACACCTACTGATTTATTTAGTCTTGACGGTTTTGTTCGTGATGATAAATATTATCATACTGTAATTAAAACTAAAGAAGGTCTTACTTATCATATTTGGCATATTGAGCAACTATTTAATGATTTTTATAATAGTTTTCCTGAATATGCTAATATGGTATTTGATGGTGAGATTTATATTCGTGGTGAGAAAGTAACAACTATCGGTGGAGCTGCTCGTAATCCTAAGAATATATATCATGAGAAACTTCAGTTTGTTAATTTTGATTTAAGTATTCCCGATTTAACTAATATAGAACGTGATAAATTAAGGTTTAGTGTTTGGGAAGAATATCGTAGTAAAAAAAGTAGTGTATCTCATAATGTAATGGCTGGTAGAATTTGGGAAAATTTAACTCCCGAAGGTCATAGTATGTGGGATAAATTTAATCTTATTATTCTTAATAGTGATACTATTTATGATGATAATCAAGCGTTAGCTTATATGCAAAGATGCATTGATTGTGGCTTTGAAGGAGCCATAATTAGAGATTTGCATACTGAATATAAATTTGGTTCTCGTCCTGCTACAATGATGAAACTCAAAAAGTTCGACGATGCTGAATTTGAATGTATTGATGTTGAACATACTGGAAATCCTGATGATAAAGTAGGATTTAATGTTAGATTAGTTCTCAAGAACGATATTAATGATTTAGTATTTAGTTGTACTTTAACTGGTACTGTTAATGAACGATTAGATATTCTTAATAATCCACCTATCGGAAAGTCTGTAACTGTTAAGTTCTATGAAAGAACTAAAAATGGTTTACCTTTCCATGCAAACGTTGTTGGAATTAGAGATTATGAAAAGTGATGAAAAGTGTTGGAACTATTAATGAAATACTTGATTTATTCTATAATAGAGTAGATGATATAAGTATTCATACAAAACATACCGTTGCTAATGGTAAATATGGTTATGAATTAAAAGATGGTATTCTTTATCGTAGAGGTAAACAAATTGGTGTTTGTAATAAATTCGTACCGTTTGTTATAAGATTAAACAATATTGAAGACTATCTTTATACACCACTTGTCAAACTTAAAAATCAAAAGATTCGAGGTAAAATTAATGTAGATATTTATAATATTTGTAGGGAAAATACTAATATTATATATAATGATATTCATTCTATTCTTTCGGCTCTTTGGTATGGTGTAAATCAAAATCTTACCGTTACAAGACATATTCTTGAAAAAGATGTTACTAATCAAAAATTTGCTAATGTTCGAACTCATCAGATAAAATATAATAATGCTCGTAAAGGTTGGCGTTCTGCATTAAAAGATATTTTAAGTATTTGTAAAGAATATGGTCTTGATGCAGATACAATCATTAATCGAACACAATCTTTTAATTTTACTTATGTTGAATATAGAGGTTTTGCAAAAAATTATACAAGACTATCTTTTATATTCAATCTTAAAGATAATATTCGTATTACTTTAAGTCCTAAACAAAATCTTATTATTAGCGGTAAAATTCTTTATTGGCAAACTATTCGTTCTAAAAAGGTTAAAACTGCTTATTGTAAGAATTATACTGAATTTAAGAAACTTTGGAATAATAGAATTACTCGAAAGCAACTTAAAGATGTTATTAGAATTAAATTCAATGAATATCTCGACAATCAGAAAGCTATTGAAGAAGCAAAAGCTAAGAAATATCGAGAAGAGCTTGAAGTTCTAATTCAAGAATTTAGAGATTATAAAATTAGTAGTATTCCTTATCAATGGCGACAGTATGGTACTTATGCTGTAATGCGTTATGAATCAACTACTGGAGTTGTTAGATTATGGAATAATGCTGTTATTAAATTAAAAGATTTCATTGATTTTGCTCATTTCTTTGCTACTTGTGTGCAAAATAATATTCAATTAAATCGTAAAACTTGTTATAATTATAAGATTCAATTTGGTGGATATTATGTTTGGGAAGTTCAAGCTAACGATTTATGGAATGTTATGTGGAATGGTCAGTGTGTTACTATTATGGATGTTATAACTATCTGTAATAGAATAGGAATTAGTCTCAAAGAATATAAAGTAACTCGTAAACAATTACTGTCGCAATTCGAGAAGCGACAAGAGGTGTAACTTGTGTGGCTCCGCCTGCTGGGCTTCGCCCAGCGGCTCCGCTCCCCGGTGGGAGAGGAGGTTGCACGCCCACTTGTCGCGTCTAAACTAATACAATTAAAGCTATGAATGTTGTAGAACCTGCAATCGAATTTTGTGATTATTCTGGTCTTAGAAAGATTGAATTAATCGGTAAAGTTTGTACTAAACAAGAAGATAGTATCAAACCTGATTCAGCTGAAACTTTTTGTAGAAATAGACTTATTGATGGTCATACTGCTATATTTGAACATGAATATGTTTATTTTAATGTTATTTCAATTCCGAATCGTATTGTTCGAGAATTTGTTAAATTAAGTCCTTATATTCGTTGGTCTTATCTTGGTAATTATATTGGTTTTTCATATCGAGTATTTCTTGATATTATGAGTAATAGTCGTAAAATGAAAGCCATTTATAATGATATTTATCATCCAAGCGAAGTTAATGATTTGTTTTATAATATGCTTCTTTTAAGTAAAGAGTTTTCTCATTTACTGTTTGATGATGAAGATATTATTGCTAAACTTGAATATGGTACTGATGCAAGTCTTCGAATTGCTTCAGATGCTGAAATCCTTGCAAATGCTCCGGAGATTTATAATGTTACTTATAAAATTACAACCGATAGAGGTGTTACGCATGAAGCCGTTCGTCATCGTGAAATGAGTTTTATGCAAGAAAGCACTCGTTGGTGTAATTATATTAAAGGTAGACTTGGTTATAAGTATGGTAATAATATTAATGTAATTGAACCACCGTTTAAGAATGAAGATTCATTAGAAAAATTTTATGATGCTGTTGCTGGTAATGAAGCTGTATATCAAGAATTAACTAATGATGGTGAACCTGCTCAATTAGCTCGTTCGGTTCTTCCTACTGCTACTAAATCAGATATTTATATATCTGGTACTCTCGATATGTGGATTGGTGAACATCTCGAAACTGTTTATCCTAAACTCACTATTGTTGAGAATAAAGGTTTCCTTCCTCTTCGTAATCATAAAGCTGCACATCCTCAAATGATTGAAATTGCTAAAATGATTGCAGAAGATATTGCTGTTAGATTCCCTAATGAAACAGGTCGTATTATTAATTATTTTGAATAAATTACTATGGCTAATAATAATTATATATCTCGTTCAAAATTTCAAGAAGTATTTGCTAAAGCTCTTAGTAAATGTAATGTTCCACAAGATGAACAAGACAAATTTTTTGAAGAAGGTAGTACTCTTCAGTTAAGAAATCTTGGTATTTGTATTGCTATTACAAATATTATAGATAATATTATAAAAGAGGAACTTCCTGATTATGATGGTTGTGTTTCTGGTGAAACATTTAATACTATTTATGAGTATAACAAAAAGTATATGTATGAACGAGAGCAGGAGCGAAAGCGAGAAGAAAACGCTTAAAGAACTTCTTATTGAAATTAATAATCGTCACGGTATAACAAATGGTAATTCATATGTTGCTCGTGAAATGGTTAGAATTTATAATAAGTTATTCAAACGTAGTATTATTTTAGCAGTTAAGAAAGAAGCTGCTTTAAGAGTGTTACATGGTCAAGAAGGTAGACAAAATGTATTTGCTAACTTTCCAGAAGAAATAATTAATTAAGATTATATGGTTAATAAATTAATTTTAATCAGTGGTAGAAAAGGTGTGGGTAAAACATATGTTACTGAATACCTTGAAGGTATGCTCGTTGGTAAAGTTGAGATATATCCTATGGCTACAATGCTTAAACGTATTGTAGCTGCTGTTACAAATTGTAGGGTATCTCAATTAGATTCTCATTATTTTAAGTTATATAAATCTCCGTATATTGTTAATCGTTACGGTATTGATGAACAACTGACATATCGTAAGTGTTTACTTCATTTTGGTAAACTATTAAGATTTGATAATAACAGAGTGTTTATTGATGATGTTATAAATAAAATCAGAACTACTCCTTGTGATTATTTTATTATTCCTGATATTCGAGAACAATTTGAATTGAATTGTATTAAAGATTTTGCTCGTCAGAATGAAATTGAATTAACTACAATTCGTGTTCTCCGTAATACTAAAATGGATGATACATCCGGTGATAAAACTGAGTGTGATTTAGAGAATTATACTGCTTGGGATTTTTATCTTGATAATACTGCTGATGGATATGATAGTATTCATAAACAATTAACTTATATTTGTAAAGAAAAAGGTTATAATGTTAAAAAGGATTGTGTTGAACAAAAATTATTTTGACAATTTATGAGTAATTTATTTGGTATTGCGCAAAAATATGATTATCTTGTTTCGCAGATAGAAGAGAATGACGGCGAAATAACGGAAGAAATTGCAGAAGAATTAGCTATTACTGAAAGTGAACTTGAAGATAAACTTCGTGCTTATCGACAAGTGATTGACGCTCAAAAAGCTAATATTGCTTATAATAAAGATGAAATTAAACGACTTCGTGATAGGAATACAAGTTTTGATAAAATAGCTGGTAGACTTAAATCTTCAGTTGTTGATGCTTTACATATATTTGGTCAAGTTGGTAAATCTGGTAATTATAGTCTTAAATTTCCTGATTTTACTGTTTATACAAAAGAGTCGGAAAGTGTTTCACTTAATGAAAATGCTTTAGACCCTATTATTACTTCATTGCTTCATATAACAGAAGCACCTCTTCTGCCGGAAGATAATATTTTCGTTGAGAAACATAAAGAAGAATTAGATAAGATTGCTTCTATTAGTATTACAGTTGATGTTCCTATTAGCTTAGCAAAAGAGGTAGGTAAATATATTCATGATAAATTAGGTGATGATTATATTTATACTGTTAAATTTGATAAGAAAGCTATTAAGGAGCTTGATAATTGGGCTAAGGCATCTAATGAATCTGACGAAGATATTGCTCGTGCTGAACGAATAGCTCATGTCATGGATAAAATTGATATGGAGATTGTTACGTCTGAAACTGCTATATATAAGTAGTCTATCATTAAACAAATTAAAATTAATTAAGCTATGAGTAAAAAGTATTTGATTACAAAAGTAATCGTTGGTGAGAAACAAGGTTTTCTTAAAAATGTAACCAAAGATGGTGGAGAGTGGATTAATGACCATAATGAAGCTCTTACATTTTTGAATCTTAAAGATGCTGAAAATGAGAAAGAACTTCTGTTTAGCAAACTTGGCGCTGAACATAAAGATATTGCTCATATTCGTATTATTGAATTGTAATATAAACTAACTAATTTAATTATGGCTGCGAATATTGAATTTAATTCTAATAGAAATACTTATTCATTCTATTCGTTGAAAGATGTTCCTTGGCATGGTCTTGGAACTGTCGTTGAAGAAGCTAAAACTCCTGACGAAATCATTCGTATTGCTAATATGGATTATGAAGTAGCTTTAGCTCCGATGTTTGCAAGTTTTATTCCTGCTGAAGCTAAACATATAGTAAAAGAAGATAATCACTATGCTTGTCATATGTCTAATGGTGATGTTGTCATTATTCCGGAAAAGGGTGCTCGCGTAAGTGATGTATATGCTACATATCGTAAAGATAATTATAAAATTCTTGGTACTGTTGGTAGTAGGTATGAACCTGTTCAAAATACAGAAGCTATGGATTTTATATATCAAGTTTGTAAAAGTCAAATGGTAATTAATCCAAAAGATGTTATCATTCAGACTGCTGGCGTTTTAGGTATCGGTGAACGAATCTTTGTTACTGCTAAACTTCCTACTTATGAGATTGCAAAAGATGAAATGGAGAAATATATCCTTTTCACTACAAGTCATGATGGAAGTGGTAGTATTCAAGCTTGTTTTACTGATATTCGTGTTGTATGTAACAATACGTTAAATGCTGCTTTGAATCATTGTAAGAATATGGTTCGATTTAAGCATACTAAAAATGTTAAAGCTAATTTAGCAATAGGTGCTCAAATGATGCGTGACACTCTTAAATATTCTGAACAAGCTAAGCTGATTCTTGAAGCTGCTGAGAATATTAAGATTAATGATGATGTGATGATTGATTATATCACGGATTTAATTTGTGATGCTAATCAGAAAGAATTTATTGCTAAATGCGGTGGCATTGGTAAGATTCCTTATGAGAATGATGTTATTTCTACTCGTAAGAAGAATCAGTTACACGCTATGGTTAATTATATTGAACGTGGCCCCGGACAAGATAGTCATCGCGGTACAATGCTTTGGCTTTATAACGGTGTTACTTCATATATTAATAACGGAATTGAATATAAAGATAATCTCAATAAATTCGATTCTATTACGCAGGGTAATTCTTTCAAACTCGGTCAGACAGCCTTTAATAAATTAGTTCAACGTTTAAGTGCCTGAATGATTACAGAAGTAGTTATATATTCTGATGGTACTGTAAATAGCTTCGATTCTGATAATTGTCAAATTCCAAGTGCTTCTGGTAGTTGGGAAATTATTCCTTTGCTTGCAAGTTGGGCTTTAGCTCAATATCCAAGTCAATTACCTGAGGAATGTAGAATGACTAATGCTAAATGTTTTATTGGTGTTAGAAAGAAAGGAGGTGACGATAGGATGCCAATTCCTATACGTCATCTCCTTAAAATGGCAAAATATATTGGAGAAAAAGGGTATAATATTCGTACCGCAGATGTAAGTGAAATCCCACAATCTGAAGAATAAGATAGCATGAAAGAAAGTCTTATAGGATTGTATGTCGATAACACGGAAGTTCCAGAATACAAAAGTGCTGGAGCTTCCGGTTTCGATTTACGAGCCATGTTTAATCCTAATCTTCCAGCTTTTAGTCAAAGAGATGTTGTTGCTGTAATAGGTGGTGATAAATATGTGACAAGTGCTTTGTATGATAGGAATTATGCTAATCTCGAATGGGTTATTGATTTTAATACACTTCATAAATCTATTCGTCATGCAGTAAATCAACCGGTTGAAGGAAAAACTCTTCTGGAATATATGGTTGTAAATGATGTTGGTGCAGTTAATATTATTCTCCCATATAAAACTGTTAAATTTGAAACTAATATTTATACTGAAATACCTGAAGAAGATGAAATGCAAATTCGTCCTCGTAGTGGTATTTCGAGTACTACTTTATTAGATATTAAATTTGGTACTGTAGACAATGACTGGCGTGGTAACAGTGGAATTATAGTACAAAATCCTACACCTTTTAGTTATATTATTATTCCTAACAGTAGACTTGCACAAGGTGTAATTGTTGAAAAGAAACGTGCAGTATTTGATATTAAATCTTCTAAAGATGAATTAAGCAAAACTGAACGTGGTGAAAATGGTTTTGGTAAAAGTGGTCTAATGTAATAAATCGAAATAAGATGTTTAATGAATCAGATATTTTACAAGATGAGCGTTATTATATCGGTGTTAAACTGATTAAAGCTCGTCCAGCTTATAGGATTAATGGTAATGAGATAGTTTATGACTTAAATCGTGCTCGTAATCCTAATGATGTTATTGAAGAAGGTTACGAAGTTATTTATTCTGATAACTATAAATCTTTCTCACAAAAAGATGTATTTGAAAAGGCTTATTATATGATTTTAAGTCCTAACAAAATTCAAGAAGGTGATGTACTTAATTTCATAAAAGAAGGTTATTCTTTACGTCTTGGTGAAAAGACAACAGTTGTTTGCGATACTACTCTAACTGGATTCGATACTGTCGGTATAGCTGCTTGTGTAAACCCTTCAACTTATGACCATGATATGGGATGTGGTGTAGCTCGTCGTGATATTAAAGATAAAATCTGGGGACATCTGGGTTTTGTTCTTCAATGGGCTATTAATGGTCTTAAAAAGTAGTTTATGATTAAGCGACTAAATGTAAAGAAAAATGTTAGATTATTAGGTGTCCAATGGGATGGTACTAATATCTCAGAATGTGTTAGTTTTTGTAGATATTGTCATTTTTCCGATGGTTGGATGTTTATTATGTTTAGAGAGAATATAATTCGACTCAATAAAGGAGATTGGATTATTGCTTTAACTGATAAAGAATTTACTGTTATTAATAATGAAACATATCAATATCTTTTTGATAAACCGAAAGATGTTGAAAACGGTGGCGAATAAACGCGACAAGTGGGCGTGCAACCTCCTGCCCCACCGGGTCAGCGAAGCCCGAAGGGCTGAGCTATCTATGTTGCAACTTTAATTGCTACTATAATTGTTGTTACTATTAATAGTGATATTACTAACATAATAAGTGATACAGACAGACCGTCAGAGTGCCTATTTTCAGGCGTTCTGACGGTCTTTTTTTTGTCAGTTAGACAAATGTATCATCGACAAAAGATAATGCCCGTAGCAGGCTGGAAAGCACCACCACGGGCAAATATCCGGTGTTTACTCTATTGAACTATTCGTCCTCGTAGTTATCACTGTCTTTCGGACTAATCATTTCTCTAACACCACTAAATGTAATACCAAAAGGATTATACACATTGTAATAAGACATAGTAGCACCGAGATTATTAAACTTATTAATTTGACGAAGAACAGGAATAGCTTGACGTAATGCAACTGCACGTTTATCTTGTCCCTTATAAATACCTCTATCATAAATAAGTTCATCATCATCAACCCAAAGACCTTGAATAGTAAGATTAACAAGTTTATATGCAGATTGTAAAGTTTTCTGACCAGCAAACAAACTATTTGCAGTTTGTTCTATTGTAGCCATCCAACCAAATACTGGCATAGGTTCAATCATTTGTTGATAATAAGTTGTTGCAGCATACATAGCATGTTGATACAAAATATTATCTTCGTCATCATCATCTTTCTTAAATGCACCAAGTGTCATAGCAGCAAGAGCACTGAAAGCTAAAGCACCCATTAAACGAGCAAATTTCATAGTTGCTATCTGTTCATTTAAGGGAAGAGTATTATAATAGAATCCTACATTAAGTAACCAACTTGATACACCTCTGAAGAAGTTACCAATAGCTTTCATATAGTCGATAACAGTATTGTTATCATTAAGACTATCTTTGAAGGCTTGACTACCACTTCTAAACATATCAAACATAGGATTAAATATAGGAACCTCATAACTACCTAATTGTTCATTATAAAATATACGACCAAAACGACGACCGAAATAACGAACAAAATTAGGACGAATCCATTTCTTAAATTGCATTAACAAATCACCAAAAGCAGCATCTTGTAAACTATTTCTGTCTACACGATTGTAAATACCATGTAATGATTGGTTAATAGCTTTAACTCGACCACGGAACTCCGAAAGAGTTTCTTCTGTAAGACCACTTTCAGGATTAAAACTCAAACGGCCATCTTCAAGTTTAAGTTCCGAACGAAGAGTATTGTATTTATCAAAAGCTTCACGTTGAGCTTTTTTATCAGTCTTTCGAGAATCAACAATTTTCTTACGTTGTTCATCAGAAAGTAAATTATAATGTGATTTAAGATATTGAGAAGCATAATCGTGATTCCATAAATACTCTTTTGAAGTACGTTTTTCTTCACGAGCTATTTCAGCATCTAAATCTTCTTTGAAAATAAGATATTTATCATATTGTTCATTAGTAAGAACATCTTGTAATAACTTTTCAAGATTATCATTATAAAAATCATTAAAAGCCATAATCTTACCACCAACTACTCGATGAGATTGTGTAGCAGCAAGTAACATACCAAACTGCATAATGAACTCACCCATGTTATTAGGAGCATAGCCAACAGTATCAACCATTCGCATAGCTTTAATCCAATAGGAAGTTCCAGTATCAGAAGATGTTACATCACGAGTATCTTGATAAATATCATCAAAGTCTTTAATGATTGCTACAAGCACATCATCAGTTCTTGTCGAATTAATATCGCGTAAGAAATGAGGAATAGTCTTAATAACATCACGCAGACCTGATTTCATAATATCTTTGCTTTCAACAAAGTTATTAGCAGTAGATTCAACTATCATATCAGTAACACCTTTGAGAATATTAGTGATACCGGCAGTATAGTTGAGATACATAAAAGTCATAGAAGTATAACGTAATAATGCACCGGCAGAAACATCAAGAACACTATTATATTTACTAAAATTAAAAATACGACGTTCCATATTATTTAACTGTTCATTCGCATTTTTAATAATATCACGAGGTGCTACACCAGAAACTCCACGTTCATTCATTAAATATTTTGTAAGCTGATAATCAGTTTCAAAATTATTAATTGCACGAAGATTATAAAGTTCTTGTGTAAAACCTTTCATTACATCAACAATATCATAAGACATCACCTTTGCTTTATACTTTTTATTTTCAAGCATTACAGCATCGTTATAATGTCTAATCTCACGAAGAGTTGAAGGTTTAACTGTAACAGGAAGTTTGTTATTTTTATCAAACCATTCACTAAACAATTCTACAATTCGAGCTTCGTATTCAGTATAACTTTCAGATTTGTACTTTTTACGAATATTAAATACAGGAATATGTTTAGGAACTTGTAAAGTTTGAGCTTTTGTAACAAATCGTTTAATACCATCTATGTCAGTATAATACCTATCTTTATGAATCATAGGAATACTAACAAATTGTTTAGCAGATTGACCTAATGTAGCTTGAGGAATAAAAGGCATTACCTCATCCCATCTACCATAATAGTTAATCCAGTTACCGTCATATTCACGAATAGTTCGTTGAATAAGATTACGAATAGTATTAAGTAACTTTTGTTCTTTATCACTTAAAGCTGCATATTCATCTGATACTGGAGTATTACCAAAATCAAGTTTATAAAGAACATTTTCACACTTACCACTAATATCAGTGATAAGACTAAGTTCGATAAGGTCGTGAGTTTGTAAATAAACAAGTTTCTCACGATTACTTAATTCAGTAAGTTCAGCAAGATGTTTAGCTGCTTCGTTATCACTCAATGGAACAATGTTCCAAGTATGATTTTCATTATATTTCTTTATAATATCATCAATGATTTCAAGAGTCTTTTCAGCAGTAGTTCTTGTAACAAATCCACTGTCAGTATAAAGATTCTTATAAATAGCATCACGAATATCTTTTCGTAAAGTACCGGTCGAATCTCCAAGACCTTCAGTTTTATAACTACCGATTAAATCTCCATATTCATTAATAAATTTATGCATTAACTTTTCACGAGCACGAGCATTTTTAGAAAGTCCCGGTTGAAACTCTTCAAGTGCACTTTCAAGTTCATCATTAATGCGTTGAGCTGCTTTCTTAGCTTTATAATTAGCTTCATCCCATGCTTTACCAGTAATATCAATTAGAGTAATACCAGTTGTAAAAGCAGAATCAAGCCAAAGTTGTGTCTTATTAATATCCTTATCAAGTTCAAATAACAAATGTTGAATTTCTAACCATTCATATTCTGTTATTTCAACACTATTAGCATCAAATCCTTCAAGACTACCATTATGTGAAGCAAGATATTCTTTAATCTTACTAAATGCAGTAGTATATTTAGGATTACGACTTTTATCAATTATAGCCCAAGTTACCACATCTTTAACAGATTGAATAACATTAGACCGTATTCCAGCAACTTTTGTTGCAAGAGATTTAAGTCGAGCTATATTATTATTTAATTCACCAAATTCCTTAGTAAATAATTCTTTACCTTCTTCACTTTCAGCATCATAAACTGTATCTTGAATTTTGATTTCTTCAAGTGTGAGATATGGACTAAAATGAGAAGCAAGTTTTAACATCATCACAAGTCTATCTTTATAATCAAGAGCCGCACCATAATTTGAACGAATCTCTTCGTAATTCAAATCCTTAGTAATAGCCCATAATTGCTTGATAGCATTATAAACAGAACTACTTAAATTAGCCAAACGACTATAAGTAGTTTTCATTGCAGCAATATTTCGTTCTTCAAGAGCACTTTGAATACCACCTTCAAAATTTTCATCATCGAAGGATTTTAAGATATTCATAAATTCCTCACGATTTCCAACATTGTTATTATTCAAAAATTTCTGGATTCTATCCATAATTTTCAAAGTTTCAATAGCAATATTAGAATCGACAACAAGAGAATTTCGTAAACCATCTCTTGTAGGAACATCAGCATGAACAACACGAGAATATAATTTTTCATTATCACCATAAATATTAATATTCCTACGAGGAACATCAATATATGTTTCGGCAACTATTCGACCAACACCATCATTTAAGACAGTACTAACCGACGTCATAATGGGATTAATTCTGTAAAGATTACTAATAAATGTTTTTGTCCAATCATCTAAATAATTGAAATCTCTATTAGCATCAATCAGAACATCACCGTTAATATAAAGATTACCATTCTTTAACATAGGAGCTACACGAAGAGCTTCTTCGTAAGCAGATTTGTTATAATCTACTTGAATTGCAGATTTATGATAACCTTTATAGAAAGAATGAGTTGCTTGTGTAGTAATAAAAATAGATGAAGCAGAAGATTCTAATTCATTATAAATAACATCGCTTGCAGAAGAATGTGTATGTTCAATATTAATGAATGTAGGAGTAGTAACTTCAATTGAATTTAATACTTCAAAATCTGTATCAGATACAGAAGCAACATCAGTATCAATTACATCTTCAGTTTCAACATCAATAGTGCTATCAACAGCATCTTCTGTTTCAATCATATTAGCATTATTGAAATCTGAATTTTCATCCATTTGGACTGATTCATTATCATCAATAGCTAACATGAATTTATGAATAGCATCAGAATCTATAATAACCGATAACCTATCAGTTATAGTAGTTTCACCATCTTTTTGAACTTGTGCCATCATACCTTCTTGATAAGTAGGTATAATACTAATATCACCAGTCATTAAAGATGCTTCATTACGAAGTAAAGGATTAACAGGTAAGAATACATAAATCTGTTTCAACGGACTATTTGTATTTGTAGGAATTGCATATCGTTTGTATACACGATTCTTACTACGAGTAATCCTTTCAGTTACATATTCTGCATTAGCATATTCAGAATTGATTAATCGAGCTTCAGTTTCAATATAGAAATTCTGAGTATTACCATTCTCATCAATATAAGAACCAGTACCAACATTTTCGCCGTTAGCATTTTGAACATAACCAATAGTAGCTTTATTCTTATTTGCTTCCCAACGATAACGTTTTTGTATATCACTTAATAATACTGGATTCATATCTGATTTCATACGAGATACTAAACTCATAACAGGTATAATATCTACATTTCCATCAAATACAACCTTTTCAGCATTTCTTAAGTTCTCTGCGTAATTACCAAGATTAACAGAAGGGTCAGGATAATGAACTTCACGACATAAAGCATCATATTCTGCATTAGGTCGATTAGTGCTTATAAGTTCAATTGGAATATATTTTGAAACATTATAAGCATAATTAAAACCTTCTGTAACATAAGTATAAACTAATAATTGACGTATCGTATGAGCAATATAAGGAATCTTACTATCCCACATACGAAGAATACTATCAGTCATATTAGACCAAGAATTGACATCATTATCATCACGTTGGATTCTAATAACATCATAAGGTACAGAACGATTATTCTTACGAACTATTAAATACTTAAATATGTTATCGCCTCTAAATTCAGGTGATTTCTCAATATAATCTCTTAATGTACTATCTTTTTGAATAAATTGAATTTGTTGAGCAAGTGAAAGTTTAGTATATTGAGTAAAATTTTCAGGTGTATAACCATCTTTAACAGTATTCAAAAGAGTCTTAAAGATAAGTTTTTGTTCTTTAAGTTGTTCTTCTGTATGAATACCTAATGTAGTAAGAATTTCCGGAGTATTATCAGGTGTTAAAATAGGAAGAACTTTAACAAGTCCATTATCTAATCCACCGTTAATACTTACGAGATAGTTCATAATACTATCAGTAACATATTTATAAGTAGATTCATCAATCGAATTTTTACGTTGAAGTATTTGACCTAAAATCGTATTAGCAATCTGATGATTTCGAGTAATGAAAACATCACCGAAACCATTAGCCATTAACCAATGTGCATACTGATAACGAGCTTGAATTACTCCGTAAGCACTTTGATTTTCAGTATTATTAAATTTGTTGCCATCAAGATAACCTTCAAATGAGCCAACAAATATACTTTCAATAATGTCTTTACCATTATCAAGAATTACCTTATTAGGAGTTTCATATCCAACAGCTAAATCCTCAATAAGTTCACGACGTGTCATAATATCATTTCGTTTCGGAAGTTCCGAACGAAACAGTTTCATATCAGAATAAGTAATCGCAGCAAGAGGATTACCTTTAACATCTTTTGGTTTATAATGCCGTCTAAAAGCATCAGAACTTTCACGAGTAAAAGCAGCTTTAATCGCATCTATTGCTTTAGGATTACCAGCATTTTCTTCGATATATTCATCAATAAATCGAAGTGTTTGATTATATTTATCATTTACAAGTTCTTTTAAGGTTTTTACTGGATAATAATATTCAGCAAGTTTACGTTCTTTTTGATCAGCCTTAAAGAAACTATCAACCCTACTTTCACTTTTAAGCATAAAGTTAAGGTCAATCAAATTAGTAGCAATTTCATTATATTCAACAAAATTACCAAGAATACTAATCTGACGTAATAACCAATCTGCTGTACGATTATTACGATTTTTAATATTATCTAATAATTCTTCAGTAGTTTGATAACCATATTTACCACTGATTTCATTAATACTTATATTCGGTAATTTATCTTTTAATTCATTAAGCTGTCCGACAGTAAGAGTTTTAGTTTTACTTTTACCGCTTGCGACAGTCATTATTACATCATGAGATTCAACCGGAGTAATTTCTTTATTAACAATTAAATCAGCATAAATCTTAGCAAGTTCTACACTATAATCAGAACGAATTGCTTCGACAGCATCAAGAATTGTAAAATTACCACGACTTAATGATTGAACTTCCATTCGATTAACTGCTTCAACAATAGCAGGTTGATGAATAAAAGCATCTTCATTAGTGAATCTATTAGGTTTATCATTGTAAAGTTCAATAGTAACACCAGATGATATAGCACGAGCTACACTTAAAGTATGAACATTAAGATTAAATCCAAGTCCAGCTTTAAGAACATCAAGAATACCAGAAGTAAACTGATTCATTTGAAGTTCAACTCGCTCACCACTAATATCCAAATGTTCATTAAGTGCATCATTATTAATCCAAACATCATTAACCCAAAGAGCATTTTCTTTTGGCAATAATTGGATATTTTCAGCACCATATCGTTTAGCTAAAAACTCTTTATATTTACTTGTTAATCGAGGTACACCTTTATTACTTACAGTGTACATTTCACTTCTATCAGCAAAACCTTTAGGTATCGGTAAAGAATTAAGACTAATTTTACGACGAATACCTTTAAGTAATCTACCATGTAAAGTAGAAATTGTTGCGATTAAAGTATCGAAATTAACAGAGTGACCTTTAAGAACTGTTGAACCCATACTCATGTTATTAAGAGTAATCTTATCCATGAGATTATTAGGATTCAAAGTTTTAAGAGTATAATTCCAAAAAGCATTATCACGGTCAGATACAGCTTGAATTTCAGCCATACCATTGGGTTTATTTACTTCTTCAGCATGATTTGGATTAGAAAGAACAGCTGTAATAATATCAATCAAATGATTATCACGAGCTTCTCTACTATTCAATTCATAAATACTCTCGTTTTGAACAAAGTCTTTTGTAAAAGCATTAAATGCTTTATCAATATTACTTTGAATAGCACTTAAATGAGGAACAATAGTTTTATCAGTATCCTCAACAAGATATTGAAATTTTGATTTGATAGTATCAAAATTACTAATTGTATCAGGAGAAATATCAGTAGTAGCTAACTGACTATTAACATTCTTAACAAACTTAATTAAATCATTAATTGCTTTATGAGCACGAATTAATAAATCCGAAGTATAAGCACGTTGAGTTTGAGTGTAATTACCAAAATCTTCAGTAACACCATCTCGCTTATTAGCAAGGTATTCTCGAACTAAACTATTTACATCACCATAATTCTTTGCAAATCCATACTGTAAATTATGCAGAATAGATTTAAGAATTTTAGTATATTCCGGATTACTTTTAATATCTTGTAAATCCTCTTTAATCAATTCAATGATGTTATTAAGAGGAGATTGATTTGCATTAGTAGGTACTAAATTAGGATTATAATACCGGCTAATCCACTTAACAATAGCATTAAAATTATGACTTATTAAATTAGTAAATTCTTGCGGAGTAGTGGCTAATTCGATATACTTTTGCTTAAACACCGACCGTGTGAATTTACCTCCTACTTGGGCCTGCGAGGCATCAAATTTCGACTTAAATTCGACAGGTATATATTTGTCTTGCTCAAAAATTACATTGCGATAGTAGGCGTAAATCGAGTCAATATCAAAGTCCCAGCCAGTACGAGTAATAAGAGTTTGTGGGAATATAGCTTGTGTAGCATTATTATTAAGAAAACCAACAACTTCAAATACAACCATTGATTGTTTACCCTCGGTAGGAATACGAATGCCTATCATCCGACGAGCTTCAACATCAAGTTTGTCAATATCAACAGTTATAATATCCTTAGTTGTACCATCTTCATTAGTAATAGTTTTAACAGTACCAATATTTTTATAGAAATCCATTTTCCACGGATTAACTATAACTTCTGCATAATGGTAATTTCCATCCTCACGATATTCAGCTTGTAATTCAAGACTTCTACCAGTTCGTTTACATTCTTCAATGAAACTCGAAGCATATGTAATAGAACCATTAGCAACAAGTTCATCAATCGTTTTATTGTAAAGTTCTTTATCAGAATAAAACTCATTGTGTTTGATTAACTCATTATTTGCAGTAAATATATCAGCTCGAATAGGAGCATGAAATCCGGGAAGATATTTATTAATAACTTGTTTACTTAACATAGAAGCCAGTATCTTCTCTAACTTACCTTTAATAACAGGATAAGATAAAGGCATAGTCGGAAGACCATCTTCTTTAATTTCAAGAGCTTTTCGAATAGTTATAGCATCAACATCATCCGATATAATTTCTTGAAAACGATTAACAAGTTTATTTATATCAATTTGAATAGCACCGCGAGCATCAGTTCGAATTTCACCATTCTCATCGATACCACCAATATCGTAAAGTAATTGCATAGCATCTTCACGAATATTAGTAGCCAATGTCTTTTGAAATTCATCAAACAGTTCTTTACCAGTAACATTTTTGCCATCTAATTCATAAATAGCATTATTCCAATCAAGACCTTCCATAATCTGCTTAACTAACTGACCACCTAAAATAGTAGTTTCATCAAGCAAATCAGCTTTAATATCTTGTTGAATAACAAAATCACTATCTCGCATATAAAGAATAGACCTATCATCTACTCGATTTAGTGCTTCAATATCAAGACCACCTTGGTCATTATGAATTTTAACTGGTGTGATACCAGATACTTTAACAGCAGAAATAGGACTAACTTGGTCAATATTATTTTGAATCATCCAATCATATAATTGACCCATAGCACTACCTCGTGTCATACTTTCAAAAAGAACAACGGTCGAGTCTTTAATCTGAACACTATCTACTTCATCAGCAAATATATCAACTTCATTACCAGTTACAGCCGGAGCATGATAAAAATCACCACGGCGACGACGAGTTGTACCAAATAATTTAACTTGTTCTACAACCTTAGCATAAGATGTAGGATTAAATGTTTTAGTTGGGTCTTGTAAATCAGTAATATATTGATATAAAGGTTCGCTCGGATTCCAACGACCAGTAGCTTTCAAAAGTTTAATAAGACCTATATCAGTCATAATAGACTGAGAGTCATTAATAGTAGCAGTAGCACGATAAGCATCCAAAATAGCTTCGTTTTGAATACCCATTTTATCAAGAATATTACTATTGAAATTCATATCTTCCATAACAACAACCTTACGAGGAGTATCGTTATGAATTGAATCAATAGAATTAAGACCATTCTTAATAACTTGTGCTACACGTTTATTGAGGTCTACTGTATCTTTATATTCTTCAATATCACCATTAAATATAGCGTTCATACTATGGTTATAAATAGTATGATTAAGTAATACTTTAAGTAAACTTAATCGAACACCATCATTATCCATAATATCGTAAGTAGCAAGAACATGCTGACGAGCGCTATTTAACAAACTTTCTTTCTTTAATGTAGGAATAGTATCAAGAGTATATTCTTTACCATCAGCTTTACGACGTTTAATCCAATCATTAGCTTTCTGATTATATACTTCTTGAACTAAATCTGCTAAATAACTATCGAAAGTAGTAACTACACTTGTATCAGTTTTGATATTAGTATCGTAAATACTTTTAGCGATATTTTCAAAACTATCAACACCAATTGTAGCGTTCCAACGAATATAAGCAGTTACGAAATCACGAATATTACCAGTATTAGCAACAAGATTTTCATCGTAAGGTTCATTGCGAACTTGTGCAATCATATTACGATAAACTTCTGCAATATCTACATTATTTATCTTTGCAATATGAGCAGGTAATGTGATATTCTTACCGTTTTCAATATAAGTAATATTCAAGAACTGAAATGCCTTACCAGTCGGAATACCTTTTGCATCATAAATAGCTCTACCATTCCAATATTTTCGATTATGACGAGTTTTCATTTGAGCAAGATTCTCGTCATTATTATCTCTTAATTGGAATATAATTTGTCCAAAAGTATTAAACTTAAAGACATCACTATTTACAATCTTTTCGATAGAATGAAAAATATTTGATTCTTCATTTATCGGATTATCTGTTATACGAACAAACTTATTTCGTGCAACAAGATTATCTAAATATTCAGTTACATAAGAATATATGCGAGGAGCATGAGTAGCTAATCTACTACTAATACCATTCATCGGCAGATAAATATTCAATCCACGAGAAATAGCATCATTAATAAAAGGAACTACTCGACTTTCAAAATCTTTTACATAAGCATCATAATCTACATCAGTAAAATAATCTGTAGTAGTAGGTTTATTCGGAGTAATATTTTCACCCTTAAAACCATCAATTTCGATAGTATTTTTAAGACCTCGAATAGATTCTTGTCCAGATGCTGCTGGAGCACCTATTGCACGACTTTTAGTATTACCTGAGAAAATAAATACCGATTTAGGATGTGCTGCAACAGCGGCAGGTGTATAATTAGAACCAAAAGTCTTAACGTGAATTGAAGTACGAGGTTTAGAAGAATCTTTAATAAATAAATCATCGACTTCAAGTCGTTTTGTAGTCATCATATAACTACGAGGACTATCAGATGTTAAAAATACATATTGACCAAGCATATTAAGAATAACTTCGGTATATGTATAAAGAGCACCTTGTACTTCACGATATTTCAAACCTTTATTTCCAATCTTAACACCATTAAATGCAGATAATGCAAACTGATAACGACGTTCAACATCAGAAATAAATGCAGGATTTACTTCATATTCACCAATACTATTTTTAGTGAATATACCAAGACCAGTCTTTTCATCATAAATAAGAATATTATCTTCTGCACCCGGAGCAGTTAAAGTTGGGTCATTAAGATAATCCTTAAATATATGCTTGATATATTCAGTATTTACACCAGTACGAGTAACAAATCCACGAAGGAACTTTGTAAGCATACTATCATACTGAGGTGAATAATTAAGTTTACCTTGAACATCAAGATAACTCATATTCGTAAAACTGTTAAAATCATAAGTAGCAATTTGTGCTAATGAATATAAATATCCATTAATATTATGTGCAGGAATTTCTTTGCCACGATATGTATTAACACGATGTTTAGTATCGTTAACTACATTTTCAAGAAGAGAATTAACTCTTGAATATACTTCGTTAGCATTATCGTTTGCATTATAATATTGAGTAAGAGCATCACGAGTAATTGCTAATCCTAAATAATTAATTACAGACATCTGTTTATTTAATAGAGCTGCTTTATCAATCTTACTACGTTTTGAAATAGGTTCAAAAATACGTTTAGATTTAGGATTAGTATAAAGTACATCATTCAGATTATTATACAATCCAAATTCAATATTTGTACTTAAAACACTTTCAAATCTATCAATATAAGTTTTAACACCAAATGATTCTCGATTATTCTGATAAATAGTAGCATTATTACCACCTTCTAATGCCATAATATTTACAGGAATAACAGCAAGTTTAATTCCAGAAATATAAGCATTTACAAAAGAATTATCATAATCAGAAGCAGCAGAACCATCATCTTCAAATACTCGTTGGAATATTTCAAGAATAGGAGTAAATTCATCATTTATAGCTGCAAGTTGTTGCAATCTATTATATACATCTTGAGGTTGAATATCGTAAAGATGTGCCTCAATAAGTTTATTCCATAAAACATTAATATCAATAGGAGCAGGAATGTACGCTTTATTAGCAGTTCTATTTTTGAAATTACTCGAACCTACAAGAAGAGCTATTTGAGCTTTAACATGAGATGCTAACGTATTCTTTCTGTCAATACGTTCTTTTTGCAAATCATCCCACATTACCTCAATATCTTCAATAGCATCACGTTGTCCTTCTTCTGTACTTTCATCATCAACAATCCGATTATTTTGATAAGCACGCTTACGATTAATACCATAATTCTTATCAATATAATCAAGGAAATAATTAAAGATTTGACTATTACCTTTATTCAAATCTGTAAGTACATTTGCTACAAAAATATCGTTAAATCTTGTAGGAATAAAATTAGGTCGAGCCTTATACTCTTCAAGTTCTTTATTAAACTCAGCAAGAATTAAAGCCTTAAATCCACTACGAGAAACATCCCGATAATTAGCTCCAAAACGAGCTTGTCTTTGTTCCGCAGTAAGACCTTTTAACTTAAAGTAAGCAGCAGTTAAAACACGAGCCATATAGGCATAATCCATCTCATCAAATGTAGCAGTATTTACAATAGACGGATTAAAAGCGTGTTTAATATCAAGACCTAATGCGTTACCAAGAGATTCAAAATCTTTACGAATATCTTCACTATAAGTTTCATCTGTCGAAAGAGCAGCTAATACAGATTCTAATTTAAGTTCTCCACTTGTATAAACGGGATAACCCGTAGCTCCATAAGGAGTACGGGCATCCGCTTCTGCATATAAAAACGCTGTAAGAATACGACGCTTAAAAGCATTCTCTAATGATACATCAGCATTATCTTCAGCATAACCTCGAATATTATTATAATCTTTAATAGTAGGTAAAACACCTTTTTCCATTAAAGATGTAATAATATCTTCAATAGGCTTAGTCTTAAAAGACTTCATTTGATGATAAAGACCAGATTTCTCAAGTCTTCCATCAGCAGTTAAACGATAAGGTTCAGGACTACATTGTGCATTCATAAACTAACAAATTTTGTTATTATTGTCATCAATATATTTGTCAATAAATTCGATTACATATCCACCGTTTGAAGATACAACATTTTTCTGATTATTCAAAACATTTTCAGAACTATTTGAAAAAACCTGACCAGTGGGCGTCAAACCCACTCCCCCACCGGGTATCACTATGTTCGGGCCAATATCAGAAACATCAAGACTATTAAGTGTTTCAGAATTATTGTCATCAAACGTAATTTCACTATCATCATCAAGAAAATCTAATTCAGCTTGAGCTGCTCTTTGATTTTCTGTCAGAGTTTTATCAGGTGTTTTAATAGGTTCTGTAACTGATAAATTATCATGTGTTGCATCGTTTGTAACATTAGTTTGATTAGTTGTAACTGAAGTCGGCTCCGCTGCTGGGCTTCGCCCAGCGCTCCGCTTCCCGGTGGGAGAGGAGGTTGCACGCCCACTGGTCGGATTTTTTGCGCGTCGGCTATTCACACTATCCAAACTATTAATTACTATATTTCGTACATTATTAAGTAAACTATTATCCGTAATTGTATCTATACCAATAACAGAAAGAATTGCATCAATAATTTTATCCCAAAGACTTTTACGTTTCTTAATCTTCGGAGCTTCTTCTACAATAATCCTATTTGCCAAATTAGCAAACTGTTTATTTGTAAAAGCATAAGTAACTATTTCAGCAGGAGTTTCACTTAATATTTTAAGATATGTACGAAGATAACCAAGTTCAAGTTCAGTTAAATCGCTCTTATATTTAGCATTAAATTCTTTAGCATCAACCTTAAATGCGGTATCATTAATATCGCTAATTAAGGTAGCAAGTTTATCGTATAATTCTTTAGAATTAGTTTGTTGTTCAAAATACTTATGAAGAGATTCATGAGTAATATTAACACCTAAATCAGTAGCAGTAAAATCACGTTTAGTAAGTTTATTACTATTGATAACGATAGTTTCAGTACCTTTATCATATTGAGCAATTATGAAATCTTGTTTACTCGATAGTTTCTTAATACTGAAATTAGTTTTACCATCAGTATAAATTCTATCATATAATTCAGCGATTCTGTTAGCAACATCTTCAGATACAAAATCAGGTATAACACCTAATACTCTAAGACCTGCTACTTTATCATCTGTAATATTAACAAGTTTTTGATACCAGTTTGTTTCAGTATCATTTGTCATTGAACTTAATGTTGTAATTGCTTTAACAGCAAATTCTTTCGTCATATCTTCTGATTCTCGAATAGGATTATCAGAACTTTCAGATTTAAGTTCAAAGAACATTGCAGGTTGAATAGAATCAATAGTATAATTGGTAACAACATTACCATTGGTATCTCTAATTCCAATAACACTTGTTGTTAAAGCGCCGGTGTCAAGAATAAAATCTTGCATCGAATCAAATGTTGAAGAAACAGATTTATCAACGATACCTTGTTGTTTAGCCCAATCAAGTATTTTAGATTTATATTGACCTTTAACTGCTGCATAACCATCATCTGTTTTAACACCGTAAGTGTAATGGTCGCCTTGCAATGCAGTAGTAACACTACGTTGCATATTACCATACAGTTTACGGAATAGATTATGATTAAGTAAATCAGTTAAATCTTTACCAGTAATACCTCTTGCTTGCAAATCAATTACAGCGTAAGTTCCTTTGTTAGATTTACTCTTTTCAATAATACCATTTAATTGAGCAAGTTCTCGTGCTGTAAAAGGACTCTTAGCAATACGAACTTTTGAAGTAGTTCTATTAACTGGAATTACTCTACGACTTAATCGAAGTTTAACAGGAGTAAATTTATCACCAGATTTAGTATATTCAATACTAATTCTATTGATATAACTTATTCCATTTCCAAGTATTTTCTTTTTACGAACAACTGTTTGGAAATCTAAATGTTTAATATAACGAGTTTTTCCAGTAGCAGGGTCTGTATTTTCGTAAAGAGAACTAATATTAAACCATTCAGCTCCCGGAACTCCACGATTGTAACTTGTAATGATAGCTTCTGATAAAGGAGCTAATCGACTACGAATATTAGCATTATGAGCTTTAGTTCGAGTCTTATTAGTATCATCTACAAGAGTATACAGACCAGATTTAGCATCAGTCGGAAGAGATGTAAACGTAGCATCTGAAATAATATCACTCATAGTTTGAGTAACAAATTCCATAGCAGCTATATTAAACGGTGTATCTGCAACATCACTTGCTAAATTACCGCGATGTAACGGAACATAACTTTTTCCATTTTCACCAGCGTTAGCCTGAATTTCTGCATACATTTGGAAATGCCTATCAGATGAAGTAATTTTATCTTCAACAATAGGATTATTAAATGCAGTGTCAGTAGTAAGTGATGAAACTAACATTAAACCATCAGCATCAGGCTGACGTTGAATAATATTAACAGCAGGTTTACCATTAACTGTAACAGTACGTTGCATCTCTTCATTTACATTAGCTCGATAACCACTTGAATCGGCAAATGTAATAGGAGATTTATTAATACCTTTTAATACTAAAATTGCAGAACCTTTTTCTTTAATTTCAGTAATAAGTTTTTGACTTTGAATAAAGTCATTTCCAAGTTTAGTATTTAGATTCTGATAAGCGTTCTTGATTCTAAGTCCATAACGAACATAATCATTAAGATTTTTAAGTCTTACGTTATAGAACATAGGACTAATAAGATAATAAACCTTATTTAAATCAAGACCTTCAATATCAAACGCTTCCGGACTAACACCTTCAACTTCGGTATTATATTGGATAGCTCCAATGAAAGCATTGATTATTTCAGAATGTTCAGTTTTTGATGTATTACCATATTTATCTAATTCTTTAATAATTGATTTCAGTTTTGAAACAACTGAATCAGAATTTTGTTGTTCACGAGTTAAGGCTTCAGTATATACTTTATAAAACTCTTTTGTTAAGTTAAATATTGTATCACTTCCACCAGCTTTTCTGATAATAGTATCTACAAATTTAGATGTTCCATAAGAATTACCAAAAGCAGAATCATATTGATTAACTCCACTTTTATCAATTCTACCTAATTGGATTCCATGATAAGTTTTACTATCACCTAAACCAATTCGTTCAATTAATAGTTTCTTACCATTTACATCTAAATTAACATCGACATTACCATCTTTATAAGTAACTTCAAATTCCTGACCTTCGTGTAAAGTTCTTAAAGCATCAAATAATTCAGTAGCCTTGAATTTAACACCATTAACTTTAATGTTGTTTTTAATAACACGAGTTTTAGGATTATAATATTCAGGACTTGTGATAATCTTATAAACTTCTGGTGTAAGACGACGTAAACCTTTGAAACCATTAGTTTCAAATTCACGTTGAATATGAGTTTTGAAGAAATCACTTAAAAACTTACTACGAAGATTTAAGTTACTATCAAGATAAGCACCGTCTGTTGTTTGAATCGGATTAGCAATTCGTTTATTAATAATATCAAACAAACGTTTAAGAGCATCGAGTTGTTCTTGTGGAACACCATTCTTACTCATTTGCTGATATATTGTATTAACATTTACATCATTTTTGAAATATTTAAGTGCATACCAGATAGGTTCATAATATTTGATAACATCATTACGACCATCTGTTTGCTGATATATAGAATCAAGAATATCTTCGTAAGTATAAACATGATTATCAGTAAATATCTGACGACCATCAAGTTTTACAATAGTACTTTCAATAGCATCGAGAGCATTACGCATTGAATCACTAATATAATAACGATAGTCATTAGTATTAAACTCATCTCTTGATTCAGTATCATCTATAAAGTCAGAAACACTGTTAGCAAGTACATCAAGACTATTAAGAATAGATACATCATCATTCAATTCAGTACCACTTTCAAAATTATAATATCTCGAAAGAATAGAATAAGCCATTCGAGCATTTCTTAATAAATCAAGAACATTACTTTGACGAACATCAGTAATAACATCTACTCCAGTAAGATTCAAAGCATCAACATCAGATACCAAATAAGGTTGAATTGATTGAGCTAATGTATGAAGTCTTGTACGAGTAGGAAGATTAGGGATAGCACCATAATTTAAAAACTCTTTTGCTAAATTATTTACGGCAGTAGCAAATTCCATAATTTTAGAAGTTTGACTACCAAAGCCATCATCATTTACAAGAGCATCATGTAACGGACTATCTTCGTCTTGTCTAATAGCACGAATTTTACTAATGAACTTATTCATCACACTATTGATATATGCGATATTAGTTTTGTAAAATTCAGTTGTACTTTTAGCTACTTCATTAATAATACTATTTTTGAATAAAGTTATCTTATGATAGAAATTTGAATATCTAACAGTATCAAAATTACTATTAAGATTTTCAAATTTAATTTGAGTAAGACCTTCGATTTGTGCTCGAATTACATTATGGTCTACATTAATATTCTTAAGAGTTAATTTACCATCAGTAATAGTATAATTATTGTTAAGAACATTAGCAACGTTAGCAATATAGTCAGCAATAGCTTCACGCATTTTAGCGTTTTCCTCTTCACTATAACCAACTATATCACCACCATAAAGATTCCAAATCCAATCTTTGAAAAGATTAGATTTAAGATTGTTTGCAATACGAATATTACTATCTGATAATAACGGTTTTACACGATTAGCTTTTTCTAAATTCTCATTACTAATTTCAGTAGGTTGATATTCATTTATCCAACCAATAAAATTACCAATAATATTAGTTCGTAACGTATTAAGTTCAGTATTATCAATAGGAGATAATAATGCTTTATAAGTATCACTATTAGAATCAGATAATTCTTTATACAGATTTATAATAGTATCTAAATAATGATTCTTAAATTCATCTGCTGAAAGTTTATCTTGAATACTATAAAGTGTTTTATAAATAGCATCAAATTTAGTTTGAACTTCATTTCGAATTTCAGTAATATCCATACCTGCAAGTTCTTTTGCAGAATATGTATCTTCTTTACCAGTCGCATCATCTTTTATAGTAACCATTACAGCACTAAAATCGGTTTCGTCGTCGGTTACGACCTCGATTCTTTGCACGGTTTTGGGCGATTCTGCGACATTAAATTTTGAGCCTACCGAATATACCTTATTTTTAATATCGACGGTATTTGGGGCCTCGCTGTCATCGAGAGAGTACGAAATCCCGTTACTGTCTGTCAGCACCTCGGTAGTAACATTTTCGGGTTCTTGACTTGCTTCTTGATTAGTAGTTTCAACAGTTTCTTCTACTTTATCTTTAGCTTTTTCAATCTCTTCTTGTTTATCATAAACTTCTTTAAGTAACTTACTTCGTTCAGCCATAATCTCATCTCGATTATTAACATTTTCTTCGAGAGCCATTACAGCCATACTCAGTTGAGTTCGAGCCTCTTCAAGAGATTTATATGTTTGATTATTGTTATTGCGAGTTTCACGCAAACGTTTTGCAGCTTCATTATATTCAGCTACATTATTATTTTCACGTTCACTCTGTTCTGCAATATCACTATTAATTCTATTAAGTCTTGTATCGTAATCAACTAAATCATTTTCAAATAATTCAATCTTCCTACGAGTATCAGCAATCTCACCATTATGAATAGCAAGTTCTTGCTCATATTGGAGTTTACCAACTTCTAATTCTGCAATAGCCTGACGAGCATTTGCAATTTGTTGTTGTAAACTTAAAATAGATTCCTTACTATTTTTAATTTCAAGAAGATATGGTTTACGAGCTTTGCGATTAAGTTGTTTTGTACTGATAGCACCTTGATTAGCAATATAAGTATTTAATTCATCAATTTGAGATTGCAAACCATTGATTGTATCTTCAATAGTTTTAATCTTATTTACTAATCGAGTGCGTTTACCTTTAAGTGTACTAATCGCTTTATTACGAGTTTTATCTTCAAGTTGAGTTTTATAATCTTCAATAACTTTTTGCAGTTCCTCACGTTCTTGTTCAAGAACAGTTTTTTCTACATTTAAACTATGAAGTTTATTATCAATAGCTTTAAGAGCTTCATCTCGTTGCTTACGAAGATTAGACGCTTCAATATCGAAAGTTTGAATATCAGTATCAACAATAGCTAATTGACGACGGTAATAGTCAAGTAAATAATCATCAGTTGATGCCTGAACTTTAAGAACATTGTCGAAAGGATTACCCCAACTTAAACCCATATTACGAGCATGAATATCTCGCATAATAGTAAATTCTCTACGAAGAGCATCTACAACAGGTCGTTTGTTAGCACCATACACTTCTTCAAGTTGAGCATCTGATAATTTACTTAATTCATCAAAATATTCAACAGCATAATTGAACCCATTAGCAGAACCAATTCTACCCATAATACCAACAAGCAAACTTGAAGCAGGGTCAGTAATAGTTCTATTAACTTTCGGAGTACCATCATTATTCATAACTTGATTACCAGCTTCATCTAAAACTGGAGTTTCAGTTACTTTAATATTCATATCACCGTCAAAATCAGCAATAGCTGCGGCAGTATCTTGAATACCATTTATAATGTTAGTAGCTCGCTTATTTTCAGCTTCTTGTTGAGCTTTACCATTAAGTATTCGTGTAACACCATTACGTCCAACAGACATTACACCACCACCGATAGCACCCCAAATAAAACTATCCCATGAAGAAGCTTGTTCAACAAGTCTTCCCATACGAGCTAACGGAGTTAAAGCAGCAGTTTCATCTTCAATTCCAAGTTCTTTTTTTGCAGCAATGACACCTTCATTAAGTGCCATATCAACTCGCATCTCTTCAAGACCTTCAGATAAAGCAACAGAAAAGAAATCTTTTGTTTTACGAAGTCCAATACTCGGAATAAGTTTACGATTAAGTTTAGATGTTTCACTATCTAAAACAAAAGTCTTACCTTGTTGTGCAAGACCTTTTATATTACTTCTTAAACCTTTTTCAATAGAAATACTATTAACTGGAGCTTCTTTAATACCACGAAGCATACTATTGAGTTCAATAGCATTAAATAATACTCCATAAGCCCAAGCATCATTGTAACTTTCAGAAGCATAAACAGATGCAAACTTACGAGCATCATCTTCATTGAAACCTAAATCGAGAGCATATTGATATTGTTCATCATAACCACGAACAATCTCTTCCATACTATCGAGATGTGCTCCGTATAAAGTACCAATTATCTGTTGAGTATAAGGATTTTGTAATGCACGACCTGCTTTATTCAATGCAGAACCTAAACGGCCAACACCGTTAATCATTGTTCCTAATTTACCAACAGCTTGTAAAGCTCGCATTTGTCCAATAACAGGAAGCATAGATGCAGCAGCAGAACCTACGGTAGGAAACATACTTGCCCACCAAGTAGCATCACCCATACCACCAGCAAAACCACCTTTTTGAGCTTGTTCTGTTTGATAAATAGGCATTGTTTTACGGCCCCAATTCTCAATATCTTTACCTATTCTTTGCCATTCAGAACCAAGACCTTCGTTGATAGCTTTGTCCCATTTATATTTGGCATTATCATCCCATATTTGACTAATAGCACGATATGTAGTAGGAAAGAAATTAAGAATACTACCAATACCAGTAATAGTACCACCGAGAATAGTAGTTCCTAATTGACCAATAGCATTTTTAGTTAAATACCAACCACTTTGATTTTGTGCTCTATTTTCATTAAGAACACTTAAATCAAGATTAGGATTAACTTGACCTTTACCTAATATATCTTCGTATTCAGAAATATTAAATTTTCTAATTGCTGATAATTTTGCACCATGAGCACGTTCAGGCTCCGGCATACTATACGGTAAAATAGGAGTAGCTCCTACTCCCTGAATTTGTGTTTCAGAAGGAGTAAGAGCTTTTGAACCTGTAATAGGAATCTTAATATCTGTTAAATTTGGCATAGTTTAATATCCTATATTAGCATTGTTTATTTTATTTATTTGAATAGCTTCAGCGGCTTCTTGCATATCAAGAATAATTCCATACTGAGTTAAAATATATTCTGTGATAGGCTTTAATGCTTCATTTATACTTTCATAATATTCAATATTATTAGGAGTCATGCCTTTAATTGTATAAAGACTATTAGGAATTATGTTATATCCAAACTCTCCATAATGAACAGAACCATCAGGATATTTCAATCCACTAATATCTTTTATATAATAACCTTGTGTTGTTCTACCAATCTCAACCTTACGACTATTACCGTCAATACTATTATAGAAAGGTTCGTGAATATTTAAATCATATTCAACTTTACCTAAATCATCAACAGTTCTTTCAAGGTCTGCGATGTTTGCAACAGCAGGACTATTATTAGCACCAGTAGTATTGAAATCAATAAATCCCGAAGCGTATTGAGATTCAATCATTCCAGCACTACGTTGTAAACCTTCACCACCAATTTTAGCATAAGGTTTAATATTACGATAATTATCAAGAATTTGACGAGCAATAGTAGAAGGGTCTACTTGTTCGGAAAAAATAATATTACCACGAGCAGCACCAGTTTCATCGAAAAGAGTAATTGCATATTCATTACGACCTTCACGAGCTGCAATTCCATTAGCAATCGGACTAACCTCAGTTTTATAGATATCGTAATCAAGACCAAGTTCTTTACCAGAAAGAGGTTTAGAATTTTTAGTAGCATTACTCTGACGAGTTACACTTGTACCTTTTGGATTGGTAGTTGTAGAAGTAGGGAACGCATCAAAATTCATATACTTAGCTAATTGCATTCCGGTAAGACCAGTACCTTCTCCAGATGGAGTTTGAACAACACTAATATTACCAGCACCTTTTTTCCAATTTACCATAGCAGCTGCCATGTAATTTTGTTGGAATCTTGAAGGATTAGCAATAATCTCACGAGTTGCTGTAAATTCAAGAGATGCATCAGCAATAGCTTTACGATAACGATTTGAAACATTATCTGCTGCATTAGACAAAGTAGATTCAAACTCTTCTTTTGTCAGCATATCACCGAGATATTTAGCTCCAGTTGTTACACCATCTTTTCGTACCCAAGTACTACTATATGTTTCAGGATTATAAAGTTCTTTATAATTTTGATTTATATAATCAACATATTTATCATAACTATCAAGTCTGTTATCAAGAATAATCTTAGCTTCTTCATTATTAACTCGATACCAACCTATACCACCTTCAATCCTATCTCGGTGTTCTTTCCAAGTATCAAATACGGAATTAAGTTGAATTTCGTCAGAACGAAGTTTAGCTTGAAGATTATTATAATTACGTTGAGCAGTCTGAACTTGTAAAAGTTTACCTTTAAGATTAGCTGCTGTTTCTTCATCAAGACCTGCTGAATCAACTAATCTTTCAGCAGTAGAAATATTTAGTGTTTTAACAATATTACCATCTCCCGGATTAAGACCTAAAATTCCAAGTTCATCAGATGTAAATATCTGATTCATAGAATTTGAAAGTTTAGTCATTTGGTCAGTAATTTCATTACGACGATTAATGTTTTCTGCAACACTATCACCAGTAACTTCAAAACCACCTAAAGTATCAAGATATGGAGCGTACTGTTGAAGAGTTTCAAGTTCTTGCTGTTTACCTTTTGCACGAGCTTTAATATAAGCAGCATAACCGGGATTAGCAATTAAATCAACCGTAGTCTTAATATCTTGATAAGAATATAAACCTGCGGCAGCACCAGCTAAACTTTGAATATTATTGTTAATAAATTGACCAGATAAAACACTTTGTGTAAAAGCGGTTCTATCGAGATTCTCAATATCATCAGTAGCTCCAAGTACACCCTTAGCGTAACTTTCAAACATTTTATCTACATAATTCTGTAAACCAGCTTGAATAAGTTCGGGTGGAACTTGAGCTTTGTTCTGTAATATATCAAGAACATTAACTCCATATTCCTTATTAACAGTATCTAACAAAGTTTTAACTTCAGCAGGTAATTTAGAATTAACAGTAAACTTACCGTCTTTTGTAGGAGCACCAAGTTCATTTACGTTAATACCTAAACCATTAAGAGCGAACATTGTAGGATTACCAGCGAATAAAGGAGCATAATCTCCTAATTCGTAATCTCTTAAATGTCCACCAGCAGAACTATCATCTTTTACAAATCGAGTAAGAGCATCTTGATTCTGCCAAATAGTAGTAAGATAATTAGTATAATCAGGATTAGATTTGAGTAATGACATAGCATAACCCATAATCTCTTGTTCTGTAATACCTTCTCTTTCACTACCAGTTTTAACAAAGTGACTTGCTAACTTTTCACCATCGAAACCTGTTGCAACATCTAATCCATACTGACGTATCATATCAGGATTAGTAACAAGATTTTCAAATGATACTTTATCAGCTTTAGCTTTTGAAAGAATATCAAATACGTCTTTTTGATATTTATTTACATCGAACTTTTTACCGATTTGAACTCCATTAAAACCACCGCTTACAACAGTATTAGTTTCTGCATCATAAATAATATCAGAAGATTGTAAACGACTACGAAGTAGGAAAGCATTTTGATTTTGAGTATCCCAATCACTCTTTTTCAAATCTTCCATATATTGCTGTTCCAAAGCATAATCAGCTTGAACAGCTTTAAGACCTTCATTAGTCAGAATATTCTCAGTTTGCTTATAAATATAATCATCTGCTGCAAACCAATTATCTTGTTCCTTAAATTCATTAGCACCTTCAACAATCTTAGCTCTTTCAGAATCAAGGACTTTTTGTCCACGAGAAGTTGCTTTAATTTGACTTAAAGGATTAGCAATTCTGTTAATATATGCTTCACGATTTTGGTAATACTTTTGATTCAAAGCATTTCCAACAGCAGCATATACACTTCCATAATCTTGTAATTGTGGAGTTTTTAATGTATTAGTATCGTATCGACCTATTGCAATTTCTGCCATAATTTTATAATGATTAGTTTGTAAATTAGTTGTAACTCGTATGGCTCCGCCTGCTGTGCTCCGCACAGCGGCTCCGCTCCCCGGTGGGGCAGGAGGTTGCACGCCCACTTGTCGCGTGTATTTGTACCACTATTTGTATCATTACAAATATACAAAAAATCGTGAATATCGGACTATCCTATAAAAGAATAATCCGATATATCACGCACTACATTAAGCTCTTTTACGTCTTGCAAGACCACCGCAAGCAAAACCACTTCTCATGTGATTAGTTACTCCACGAGGCCATAACTTTTCATATAAGCGGGCACTTGCATAATTATTAACTGCTCCGGCAAGACCTTCAACTCCTTGTAACATTCCTTGTAATCCTTGCGTTCTGACTGCCATTAACTGTTGATTCAAGCCGACAGCTTTGTTATATTCATTAATAGCGTCTTGATACATAATTTGACTATTAGCATTTCGAGCATTAACTCGTTCTTGCCTATTCAAATCATATCTTTGACGTTGATAATCTTTCTTAGCTCCATACAGTTTGTTTCGAGCAAGTTGAGCATTAATTGCAAGATTTGCTACACTATTTCGAGCTGTTTGAACATTGCTTGTATTATCAGTAATATATCGAGCAGCTCTACGTTCTTGTGTACCAAGTTCTTGTAATTCCTCACTTATATCATAATCTGTACTATATTGAACAGCATCTACTTTATTACCTTTCGGAACATGAAGTGTAGATTCAAATTCAATAGCCTTTCGATTAGCACGAGTATTAAGAGCGTTACCTACAATTCCAAACAGTGAACTTGCAAGATTCATACCAAGTCCAAATTCATTAAATCCGAACTTAAATGCAGAACCACCGCCAGCACTTGCAGTAGTTTGAATCGGCGGTAAAGTAGTAAGTTTAGGAGCTGAAACTCCTGTAAGACTATAAGGTGAAGTATATCCACCAAAAGGTCTTTTCTTTCTTACCATTCCACCACAACGCATAACCGGAGCATCATTACGAAGTCCTAAAGCAGTAGCATAAAGTTCTTGAGCTTCAAATAAATCTTCTGTTTTAGCATCAATAGCTTCAGATTCACCACGAGCTTTATTCATTCTATAAACTAACTTTTCAATATTACGAACATTTGTTCCAGTTTGTAATTTATTAGTTTTACTCTTATCTAATGCAGACAAAGATAATGTAACTCCATCAGCAAGTTGAATAACTTGAGCTTCTTTTTTACCTTTCATATCAGTAAGTTTCTTTGCGTAATCAGCGAAAGTACGATTTGTTCCGGGAACTTTAATCGTATCACTAAATACTTGACCACCTTCAGGAGTTTCACGAACAACTTCTCCAGCATACATTCTACCATTTTTAGCGCCGCCACCTTCAATTTCCGAATCTCCATATATTATTCCAGTTTCACCAGTAGCAGGATTATATTGTTCATGTGTTTGACCATAAGCAACAACACTATTAGATGAATTAGGAACTACTTGACCGCCGGTGTTTAATTTTCTACGACCAATCATTCCACCTAATTTAGCATAAAATCCTGTACCTTCGGAGTAATTGCCAAGATTACTTTGTCGAATAGTTGCAACATCATTTTCAACTTTATCTTGCATATTACCCAAAGTCTGCTGACGTTCCATTTCAGCTTGTTCAGCTAAAAGTTCTTGACGACGACGTTCTTCTTGACGCTTTTTCTTACGTCCAGTAAACAGACCAACAATGCCACCAATTAATGCGCCGATACCAGCACCGATAGGGCCAAGCCAAGAACCAGCAGCTGCACCAGTAGCAAGCGCCGCGGTTCCACCAACAGCAGCTCCAATTCCTAATCCAGTTCCAGCTCCACTTAAAGCGCTACCACCTACGATACCTTCACCATCAGCACTATATTTAGATTTATCAATATCACTGGCTTGAACTCGTGTACCCCATTGAACACTACCGGGGTCATTAATACTTGTTCCGCCCCAATAGAATTTTCTACGAGGAGTTCCAACAAGTCCACCGAATTTAGCAGTAACACCACGAGAAGTTAATACTTCATTATTAATCTTATTTTGCATATTTGCATAAATAGCTGAATCACGAGCCATCAACTGATTTGCCTTTGCAATACCTTGTGCATTTAAATCAAGATTGCCGTATTCATAAACATCATCAAGATATTTTCGTTTAATGCCCATACCTTCATTTTCAAAGTAATCTCGATTGTTTTTACCAGCGATTATACTACGATAAGCATCACCAGACATAACGCCACCGAAATCTTTTCGCTTACGTCTTACAAGACCACCACAACGAGCAACTCCACGAGCAGAAAGAATTTCATTATTGATTTTGTTCTGCATATTTGCATAAATAAGTTTATCGTTAGTAATTAACTTATCTACATAATTCTTAACTGGAATTCCAGTATCATCATTTTTTCCACCATGATATAATAAATCAATCATACCATTACCGAAAAAACTATTACCGGAATTACGAGCCATTCCTAAATAATCAGCAGTAGCATCATGTGTAGAACGAATACCACCGAAATTATATTTTTTACGATTAGTTTTACTCATATCTTCAACATAGTTATCAGGATTATCATCAGTATTAAAATTAGAAAATAATTTATTTCTAATCATATCATAATCATTAGAACTATTAGTTTTAAATATTTCTAATTCAGATTTATCTCTTCTTTTATTACCAGTAGTATATTCTTTAATAATACTATCTGTATTACGTTCATTAGCACCTTTTAACAATTTCTTATATTGTCTAAAACCAGTTCGACCTACTCGATATGCAAGATTAGACATAAGATTAACAATAGGCTGAGGTAAAGTATTGAAATCATCAATACCATATTTCTCAGAATAAATATCACGAACATCATTATAGGCTTTCGCCATACGACGATTTAATTCAGCATCAATTTGTTTTCTTGTTGCTTTACCTTTTGCTTTAACAGATTTAGTAAAATCAGAAGTATCATTTAACTTAAAACCGGGGCCAATAGTTTTAACACCACCTTCATACGAAGCATAAGGATAATAATATTTACCATCTTTTGAACGTGAACGAACAGTTTTAAGTTTACCATTTTCTTTAACACGAACAAATTCTTTATCACCAGTCAATTCGTTATCCCAAATATGTTGAGAATACTCATTGATATAACGAGTAACTTGACGAAGACTATCAGGATTAACTTTACGATTAGGCATACTATTAAAAGTTTGAGTAACGCGACAAGTGGGCGTGCAACCTCCTGCCCCACCGGGGAGCGAGGCCGAAGGCCGAGCCGCACAAGTTGTTACAAATTACCTTTGATTATTACGATTATCAAGAATCCATTCAGGATTAACATCAATAAGTTCCCAAAGTCTGTTATTATCACTATTATTAAACTTCATTATACAATAAACATATTGACAAATGAACTTATTAACATCATACCATTTAGCTTTACGTTTTAATGCAGATTCATCTACAACTAAATCAGTAACCATAAAAGGTATTTGTTTGTGTATATCATTAACATTATTAAATCTCCAAAGATTTACTTTATTAACACCAGTTGTACCATTATACCATTTATCATTAAATTTAACAATTTTATAACCAGTACATTGGTCATCATTGTGAACCAATATTTCATTAATAGTTTTCTCAAATTCGTTAATAGCAGGTAATAAATTATTAACAATATCAACTCTATCTTTCCAAGCAATATTATTTAATAACTTATTATAATTACTATTGTCGTTAAGAATAAATTTAATATATGATTCTTTAACAAGTTGATTATTATTATCATCTTTTAAGAATCGACCATAATTATTTTTAGATATTGCATAAATACCATGTTTATCAAACCAAAATAATCCATTTCGATTGGTAATACCTACGATAGGATTATAGTCATGGAATGAAATCCAAGCATTAGCAATAGGACTAAAACTAATTGTGAACTGTCTGTTATTAACATTTTGGACTAAATATAAGATATTAGTATCTTCATTAAATGCCCAAATTCTACCATTATTCTTAAACGGATTAATTACATCTTTTGCAAGATTACCGTCAAACCATTTAAGAGCATTGAGAGCAGTCATATTACTTACTTTATCTCCATTGATATTGAAGATACGTCTATGAACTGCATCAATAACAAAATAACCAATAACATTAACGTGAGTATCAAAATAACTTTGACAACCTATATAACCACTGGGACTATATGTAACCTCTTGAGGTTCCATATTAAATATATCAGCTGTACCTAAATACGAAGTACCTTCATCCGTATTAGAAAGTGTATCACGAAGTTGTAATAAATGCAGACCATAAGTCTGTTGAATATAAAGATTTTTATTGTCAGTTTTTAATGCAATAATTTCACCTCGATTAAAAGGCATATCTTTATAATCATCACTTCTAAATAATCGCCAATTAAGATTAGCATTTTCAGCACTCTGTAATTGACTACGAATTATACGATAAGGATGGTCTTGAGTTCCGGGAATTTCTTCAAAATAAGTAAATGTTTCAATACCATTCTCATTATAAACAGGAGAATAACCTTTACCAACACTACTATTTATGAAATTATCAACTTGATAACTTAATTGATAAAATTCACGTAATTCATTACCACGTTTACCATGATATTTAAAAGATTTATCTACGTTATTAATACTAAATCGAGCAAGAATATTAAATTTACTTTCAAGAGGAACAGTAAATATCCAACGATAAACAGTAGCATTACTGTCTAATTCTTTTGCTTGAGCATCGCCATAACGATAATCAGATGATGGAGCAGTAGCTCGAAGTGTTATATATCCAATAAATGTATCACCAACTAATGAAGTTATTATTTCAGAAGAACCTTTAATATTAATTACATTAGATGCAATTTGAAGTTTCTGATTATTAACATCAGAATAAAGTGTTTCAGAATTATTAATTAAATCGGCAATATATCCCCTTGCCCATTCTTCATTATCTGTACCTTTATCAAATCCATCAAAACCTTTTTCAATACGATAATAACTATCGCCAGCAATATTGTTTTGAGAACTAATATTAGCATTAATATATTCAAGTGAAACATCTTTAGTTGCACGAGAAGTATCAATAGTAAGACTATTGATGTCAGCATCTAAGAATCGAGTTCCAGATTCATTAGGATTTGTATCAAATCCATCAAAATCTTCACCTTTCCATTTAGCTGGAAATACTTTTATATCATCATCAAGTTCTTCATTTTTAACAAATTTAAGAACATCAGTTTCAAAATATAAAGGTTTAAGTTTACCTCGAATACTATTTATTTTATTATAAAGATATTCGAATGTATAAAATCTTGCATTATTTCCACCAAAAGGATTCTTATAAGTTTGATTCTTACCGAAATTGTTAGTTTCAGTATCTCGCATTGCGAAACCTTGTGTAACAATTCGAGAGTTATTAATATTATGTTCAACAAAGAAATAAACTATCGAACTAATATATTTATTCATTAAATCTGTTTTACCAGCAAGATTAGCTTTGATATTAATATTAGGACTTAATGTATAAGTAGGATTCCATTCAGAAGAAGTAGAATATAATTGGGTTAACCAATTAAATGTCGGAGCAGTTGAACCATTAACTTTATAACTTAATCGAGCTTCAATTAAAATATATTTAGTTTCTTTTGCATCAAGATTAATTACGAAATTAGTTTTGGTATTAATTGTATTACCAATAAATGTAGATTTACTATCAGATGCTAAAAGATTAGATTCAGAAATTTCATAATACCCAGTTTCAACTTCAGATTCTTCTGAATCAATTTGTTTAACTACCGATGTAGCATCATAAACTTTTGTAGTTAAATTTATACCAGCAGGTATCACACTATCTCCACCAAAGGTAGGACTACATTCAACACCAATTAATTGGCTCGATGTACTCTCACTTGTTATTTCTAATACTACAACTTGGTAATCAGAAGGATTAATTCCACCTTCAGAATCTTCAGTTGTATAAGGTAACGAAAGACTTGGTAATTTCAGTTTACCTTTTGTTAAAGAACGACCTTTCGCTTTAACAATTACGTGTCCAGTTGAAACTCCGTATAAAGTGAAATAACGATTACGAGCTATTGTAGGATTCTCACTACCAACTCCAGTTTTAGCAATTTCATCTACTTGTTCAGTAGCATCAATATTAGGTAAACTCTTCCAACTCGGACTTATAATCTTACTAATACTCTCAGATTTATAAGGAATTTTATGAGCATTTTGATTAGTAGAACCTACGGGATAAGCTTCAATATCATAATTATTAGCTTTCCAAGGAATATGATGTATATTTACAAGGTCACCTTTATAATCATAATATCCAGCGTAAAGAACATAAACTTCACCACTCTTGAAATAACGTCGAGTACTATTAATATAAGAAGAACTCGGATTCCAACTTAATTGAACATCAAGATTGTTCTCTGTAAATTCTTTAAGTTCACTATCAAGTTTACTATAATCAAGAGTTTTTACATTACCTCGAATAAGTTTATTATTGAAATTAACAAGAGTATTATCTCGAATATATGATATATTTTTAATAAAAATATCATCAAGACTTATAGTAGATAAATACGAAACATCACTTACAATATGAGTAGTACTTACACCACTAATTGAAATGTCATCAGTTTCATAAGATAATTGAGCTTCGTCAGTAATATAAACAATAGCAAATCTACAATGTTTATATTTAATACCACTATTTCTAAAACTAATAGTAATATTCTTATTGATTTCGATACCTAACGCATAATCTTCTTCGTAATTACCACAAACAATAAGTGATGTACTCAAAGGAGAATAGTTTGTATAAGTACCATCATCAAGACGATATTTAATTGCTATTTGATAAGCACCAGTTTTAAGATTACCACCGTCTTTAACTTCTAATTGAAGTTCAGGATAAGTAACATTTGGAATAAGATTAAACGAATCAACTTCATCAATAGTGATGTCATATCCTATAGCAGTATCATCTCCATTGTTACCATCATAAAACGGGTCAGTCATATTAATAATTCTTGTTTCATTTGCTGATTCATCAGTTCCCTCAGTAAATGTAACAATTAAATTTTCTTTATAATTGTATATATAATCTCCATGAATTGGTCTATCAATACTGAATCCAAATGCACCCGATGTACTATACAAACAACGTTTTACAGTTGGGTTATTATCATCAAGATTAAGATATATAATAGCGTCATTAGTTTGTAAATCAGATTTATCTGCATTATTCCAATGTTCTACAACGCAAAAAAGTACAACACCAACATTAGTTGGAATTGTACCTATAATATTATATTTGTGATTATTGGCATCACTATAAATATAAGGAATGATATGCCGATTTGTAGGATGATTTTCAAGAATATCATCTAATTCACCTATGAAATCAAATCCTCTTTCATTAAAATAACTTTGACCTTTATTATCAATAGTTATATTTTTAGCATACCGCAAAGATTTATCTTGTGCAATATGAGGTGAATTATCTAAATCAAGACCTAAAACTTTCATAATTTCTATTATTCTAATGTACGAAGAATAGTAGCAATATTCTCTCGACGGTCATTACTAAATTTGTTACAAGAAACTCGAACTTGTATTCTCATTCTATCGAGTTCTATCGCAGGATTTGTATAAGGATTGTTTGCTGTAAGACTTACAACCGGATGTTTATAGCCTCTTAATAACATTCGTTTAAGAACATAAAGTTTAAGATATTTTTTAAGAGGGCCGTTATTATAAATAAGAGGAACATCCATATTTATAATACTATCATAAACAACAGGTAAAGCTCTATATCTTAAATGAATAGTTCCGTAATCAACGTTAGTATGAATCCAGTTATTACTAATGTAATAATAAGGTTGTTCTTTATCAACAGGAGCATGATTAAAACTATTATTTTTATCACCGGGACTTGTTATATCTGCATTTGGAATACCGGGATAAGGAGTATATGTCGGAATAGTTGTTACTTTTTCAGTAATAGTATCTTTGTTAAATTCAGCTGAATTTTTAAGAACAGCTTTTTTGTTATTTATAATAACATCAATTACACCACGGAAATCCCACGGTAATTGACAACGATGGTCATCAAATTCAATATCTTTTTCTACATTAACGTAGGCTTGAATAAACTTAAGTTCTTCTAAAGCATTTGCAACCCAAATAGGAAAACGACTTATAAAGTCATCACTTTGTATATTATAATCGTTATACATATCTGGAATTAATGTAGCACTACTAATGAATATATTATTATCAATCATAAAGCATTATTTTGTTTAGGAAGATTATTTCGATATAGTTTAATAGCTTCGTCAGGATGATTAAAACAAATTGCAAGAATTTTATTGAAACAATTAAGTCTTCGATTTGTTGCAATTTCATCAACAGTTTTACCTTTCATTGCAAAAGGTGTTCTGTCAATAGTTTTTTCACCATTTTCATAAGCACTACTCGTGTGACCAAATTTGAATTTATAATAGACACTTTGTGGTATTCGACCTTTGACTTTATGATATACAGCTTTTATACACCAGTCATAATCATAATATATGAAATAAGGAATACCATTTGGATTATCAGCAGTTCGTATATTAATACCTTGCTCTAACAATTTCTTTTTTAAGTCTTTTGTAGCACCCCAATCGACAACACTACATACATCACCGGGCATCGTCTTTTTATAGTAAACATAAACGTAACCTACAGAACTACCAAAAGAATAATTGTTACCTTTACATAATAAATTAGCTATCTCATTATTAACTTCATCTTGCATATAAGTATACATTTCAGAAGGTAATTCTTTAAGAGCAGCAAGAGTTTCTATATCATCATCAAGTTTATCAAGACGTTCATAAACTAAATAGTTATAACTACGAATATAACTCATTAGTTTAGTACCAAGTAGAGCATCTTGTTTCTTATTAAAATAAATCTTACTACGATTATCAATATCGAATACTACTGAAACATCAACACCGGCTTCTTGATATTTAGCAAGATTATCTTTGATATTATAAATACAATCATTGCGTCGTTCATAAGCAAGATGTAATTGTTTAATTAAAGAATTAAGTTGTATTTGAACTTCTTTAACGAAATCTCTCCAATAATATTCGTTATCAACCATAATGATAGAAACATGATGTTAATCTTGACCATTACCACGTTGAGCAATAGTAGGATTATTATTATTTGTTTTAATATCCAAATCTTGAGGATAAATACCAAATTCAGTTTTAAGTATTTCTTGAATTATACCTTCAAGCATATCATTAGGTAAAGGTAATTCAATATCTTGACCATCTTCATTCTTAAAGAACGAAAGAACTTCATCAGGATTTTCAAATATACCTGTAATCATTACTTCATTAATTGGTCGTCTATCATCAATATCTTTTGTACCAACTTTTTCAGCAATAATTATATGACCGTTTAATATAATATAAGCTCGTGGATACCCGGTGGGAGAGCAGGTTGGACGCCAACTTTGACGTAGTTTAAGAGATGTAATAGAACTTTCATACATATATCCATTACCAACAGTATCACCTACAAACGCAAAAGGCGCATCACTTTGTATGCGCACGGGTGTAGGAACTTTGTACTTTGTTCCTAACAATTTAATTTTATTAGCAACTCGATATTCAGTAGGAAGAATATCACTATATTTCAACTCTTCAACAGGAGCAATAAAAGTAAGTTTAAGAATATCATCTATTCCATTTTTCTCAACGCTTTGTCGGATACGATTTGCAAACATAGTTTTAATCATATCTTTAACACGTTCTTTAAGTTCGTGATTATTAGGTTGATTAACCATGTTTGTAATACGAGCTGCATATTGATTAAGTGTTCCCATATCTTACTTATTTAGATTCAAAAGATTAGCAATAGTATTTTGGTTTTTCCAAATATATTTTTCATCATCAGGATTAAATCCTTCTACGATATTATATTCAAGAGAAATAAAACCAATAGGTGTTTCTTTAATAGGGTCTTTAATAAGAAAAGTATAAGCAGACTTCATACCTCTACTTTCAAGTTCATCTTTATAACATCTATCTTGAAACTTATATTTACTAACATCATTACAATAATGACGATTTCTAACAAGAAGATTATGAAATAAATAAGGAAAATTATTAACAAGAACATCCTTAAAAGATTTCTTATAAGATACTACACAACAATCATAATCTTCACCAACAACAGTGTATTTATCCATTTCTACACCATTAATGAAATGACCGCCATTATGAAAATAAGCAATATAAACAGAATTAGCGTGAATAGTATCTCGAATAGAAGCACATATCTTATCAAGTTCTATATAACAATTACTTTTTTCAATAGTAAGTTTATGTTCTTTACGTTTAGGAAATAACCATTCTTTTAGATAAATACCAGTAATCGTACTTATGGATGTTATTATAGCTACTATAATAGCTGTATAATCGAACATAGATAGGCGTATAAGAGGATTAATATTAATAGGTATATTATATTGGGCTACTAACAAATATACGTTAAAATAGTCGATTTCCCACCATATTCACTATAAAAAAGAGGTGCTACATTAGTAACACCTCTCACCATTTCAATTCAATCTTTAACAATATAAATTGTTATATTACTAACAATTTATTTCTTTACTTTCTTACCAGTGGTCTTTTTACCACCTTTCTTTCCACCACATGCCATAGTAGTAATCATCTTAATTAATTAATGATTTTGTTTATAATCAACACCAATTTTTTTTAGAATCGGTTTGAATATCCAACTCCAAGCAACTGGTGCAAGAATAGCAGAATTAATAAGAATTGTAATATTTTCATATCCACCTGCTATATATCCTGCGGCAATAGCAAAACAACTAATTAGCATAACCAGTCGTTTAGTCCATGTGCCAACAGATTTATCACCATTAATATCATCTATTGCTTTAATAAGTATGTACGTTAAAACATTCACACAAAGCATAAATGATAAATCGAAATGAGTACTGAATAACTCAACGAAATGTCCTACGAGTTGTTCCATTTACCATTCATCAATTTCATCGACCACCATATTTCTTATTTGGAATATATTTTAAGAAACTAAAAGGAAACAATTTCTTTCTAAAATCTTTATCAAATTCTAAACTTCTTGCTTCACCTTCAAAACAAATATCTTTATAAGCTCGGTTATAAGGAGGTAATATAATTTCAACTATCCAACTAACAACATAAGCTAATAAAGGAATTGCAGGAGTAGCAAGTAATCCCCACCAAGAATAATTTGTAGTAAGACTTAATATAATACTAACCAACAAACCTACAATAAAAAGAGTAATTTGCTGATAACTATGAACAGTTTCATGTCGTTCAACAGTTTCAGTAATTTTATCTTTATATTCAGTTCGTATAATTAACCACCATAATATCGTCATACATAAATACCCTTTGAACGGTAGGAATTTACAATAGACCTTAATCATGATTTTATTTGACTTGAATTTGTTTATAACACTTAGCATGTATAGTATTCATAAAATTTTCAGCAACTCCGCTATCATCAATAACTAAACCATCTTCATAACCTTGTAAGTTCATTATCTTTTCCCATTCAGAGTATACTGTCATATTATTATAAAGAGTGTTTTGTAAAATAGTCATAGCACCTAAATAATCATTATCTGCCATATCTTTTAATTTAATAAGACCATGAATACAAATTGGTACTATAGAATCCATACTCCCCATACCCATAATGCAATTATATATATAACTGGTATAATCAGTATCAGTATACATAATTGTTACAATGGAAGGTTTCTTTACTTCTTTTTCTTTAGGTACTAAATCATAATATGTAATCTTAAGAGCAGCAAATCTTCGAATAATAACATCCAAACTTGCAGTGAGATAATCCAAATTATCATCTGTCATACTTTTAAGTAAGCTGACATTCGGAACAGCATACTTAATACTAGCATTTACATCATTAGTTAAACTATTTACAGTACTAAATATTATAAATACTGGAACTGGTTTTGTACCATTTTTAATATCATTATTAAAAAATAAATGAAGACTAACAGATAATTGAGACATATATACACCATGTAAACTTCTATAATTCTTTATAGAAAGTTTAATATTATTTTCATCACCATTTATATTTAAACTACCATCAGGTGAACCAATGATATTAAATATAGAATCTATAAGACTACCGAATTGAGCTTGTGTAGGTATTTTACCTGTTTCAAAATATTGTTTAAGCTGACTTTTAGTTGCCATAATATAATTGAATATTTTTGCATTATTAATAAATTTGTCATAATTTGTACCTGATTTAAGATTAAGTAAATTATTTATAACAACTAAAAGTCAAACTTGATTTAACTTTTAATTTGTAAGATTAATATCTTTCATATAAGTATTGATAAAATCCAACATTTCGGTAGTTTGAATATCATTGCTATGCATAATGTTATTGAGCCTTAGCTTATACTTATTGAAATCAATAATACTATTAATAGTTTTCAAAATATAATTACATACAGTATAAGTACCACCAGATAAACTTATTCTAATGGCGTTTGTTATCATTGGTGCACTATGATTCAAATCAGAATATACCACTCTAAAATAGGTTTGATCATTACCATCAATTGTTTTAAAGAAATGTTCTTCTGATAAAAGATTTTTAACAATTCGATGTGTAGTACTCAACATGTTATAACCAACGGTACACCATTCAACCTGTGAAGGTATTGCGCTAACAATAGCATCATCAGTAGCCGAGTGCATATCACCAAGTACCTTGTACATTTCAGTCATTAACTCAGATGTAAGAATAGTGTAATTAACAGGTGGAGTATTACCATATTCTGAAGGTGAACCAGTAAGACATCTCATAATAATATAAGGTATATAAGCTGCATTAGCAGCATCATATAATCCTATAAATATATATGAACTTTCATCACCAATAGTAACAAATCTATAACCAAGTACATTAGGATTACTGGGGTTAGTAAGATTTAATGTATTGTCCCCCCCCCCATAGAATCACTATTTGGAATCTTATTTATCAAATTTTCAAAGTCAGCTTGTGTAGGAATAGCACCAGTTTTAAATAGTGCTTTGATTTGAGTAAGTGTCATATTTGATTAATTAAAATTAGTAACAATACGTTTAATTTTAGCAAACAAACTTTCAGATTTAGTTTCTGTTGCAACTTCAGCAGGTTCTTCTGATAAAGTTTGAACATCATTAGAACGAGTATTTGGTGTACGACCAACTTGGAAAATATAGTGGTCAACACCATTACCTTCAATCTGCATATAACCAATACCATCAGGCCCAGCTGATTGAGTAATAGTAACAGATTTAGAAGTAGCTCCAGAATATGAAGCAGTTACCGTAGCAGTTCGAGCTGCAACATTATTCTTTGAAGCTGTAACAGTAGTTCCACTTAATGTAAATCCAGCACCACTAATTGCTAACATTGGAGTTGCAGATTCAGTAGTAGCTGTTCCAGTAGAACCTGATGTATAAACAGGAGTTTTAGTTCTCGTACAACTGGTTGTAATAATAGAAGTTCCACCTGATGCAGCAATAGTTGTAGGATTTGCCGAAATAGCAATATTCCAACTACTGTAATTATAAGAATCTATTGAGTTAGCTTCTTGGTAAATATACATTGTTCCACTTGCAGATTCACCATTAGCATACCAACCAAAATTTTGACTCTTTACAATAGTTTGAGAAGAAATAGTAGTTCCTTTTGAAGATGCAGTAGCTTCAATATATGCAACACTTGGTTCAACTTCATTTATACCACTGGAAGCATTTTCAGTTACAACATCTTCTGTAGCACCAGAAAGATATGTATAAGTAGTGATAGTTTCAGACTTGTTCCAACTTTGACTACCATTTCCAGCTGTAGCAGTAGCAGAACCACCACTTGCAGGAATAATAGCATTTGTTACTGTACCAGCTATTACATTACCATATGTATAAATACCACCAGAAGTAGATTTAACAGTTTTACTGTTTGTTATACTCTTAGAAGTCGTAGCTGATTTAGAACTATTTCCGTCATTTACAGCTTTTATAGTAATAGTATCAGTAGTTTCATTAGTTCCCATACTACTATGAGTAATCGTATTTCCAGATAAACTGAATCTACTATTACCATTAACAGTCATAGAAATTGATAAACTACCACCAACACTTCGTGTTTGATTCGGGCCAGTAGCACCCGAACTATACAAAGCATTATAAGTTTCAGTATTAGTAACAGAAGCACTTACAGTCGCAGAACCACCAGCTGCTGTCAAACCACTACCGATACTTATAGTAGGAGTTCCGTAAGCAGTAATTCGAGGATTGTAATTACTATTAGTTACTTTATTTTCAGCTTGATAAATATCAGTTGTTTTATTTGCAACAGCACCACCTTCACCAGTATAAGTTACAGTAACTTGTCCAACCTTAGTTCTTGCCTTAACTGTGGTTCCAAGAGAAGAAACTGTAATCTCATCTGTTTTTGAATAGGTAACTGTACCAGCACGAGTCAAACCAGATGTATAACTAATCGTCTGTGACATATTAGTAACATTGGTCGAAGATGTTCCACCACTTGCAGGAATATCAGATGCCGAAAGTGAACCACCTGTTAAAGTACCATAAGAAGCCTCATTGGCTTCTTGATAAATAGTAATAGTTGATGATACTGTTTGACCATCAAATGTATTTGAATATTTACCAGTTACAACAATACTTCTCCTACTACCAACAGTTGTAGTTCGATTGCTTGCAGTAACCTTAGTACCAGATATAGAAAATCCAGTAGCACTTCCTGATAGAACTGGTGTAACATTATCTGTACTAACTAAATTACCATTACGATACGTTTTAAGTACAGCTGTAATAGTTGTAGTTCCACCTTTTGCGGCAATTTCAGTATTATCACTATTTAATGTTAAATCATATGTATAAGTGGATGCTTCTTGTTCAACAGTAAGAATAACTTGTTTACTGGAATCTTTTTTACACTTTCCAATAAACTTCATACTTCTTTTAGAAGTACCCTTTTGAACAGGTGATGAAATTTTAACAATCTGATTTCCTTGAAAAGAGGGAGATTCAATATTAATTGAATCTCCACTCCCGTCATTCCATTTATTAGTGATAACACTCATAAATGATTAATTAATTTATTCAGCAGATTCGAATGTCCATGTGTCATTAGACAGAACATTCAGAGTCTGCACACCACCATCCCTCGGAATAGTAACAGTTGCAGTAGTTGTACCCTGCGAATTGAGATACAGATAGCTGTCACCAAGAGCCTGAGTAATAGTAATAGTTTTAACAACAGAAGTACCTTCACCTTTGATTTCAAGAGTTGCGCTTCGAGCAGTAATAGTTTCATTCTTCGGAACTACAATATTTACAGAATAGGTGTATTCAGCTTTAGCACCGGGGTCACCCGAAATAGCAGTTCCAGAAGTAGCAGTAACACTACCATTAACTTTATAAGAGGTTACAGCAGGAATACCAAAATTAGTTTTCCATGTAAACGTGAGAATCTTCGAGTTTGACTTACCAGTTACATGAATGATTTCACTATCTTTTGCAACATTGATATTCAAACTATCCGGAGTAATGTACTCAGCAGCTGCTGTCTCAACAACAGTTACAGTAACACTATTCGACTTTCCAACAATTTTACCGGGAATTTCAGTAGTACGATCAGAACGACCTTTGTAAGGAGTCGTAGAACTAATCTTAATCTGTGCATTTCCAGTACCAGTTTTAGGAACCCATGATAAATAACTCGGAATAAGTGCCATTTGTTTTTTTTTTTGGTTGATTAACTATAATAACAAACTAATTACCAAATTCCCATTCAGCTGTATCACTTGCGAAAGCAGTTATGGTATCATGATAATTATTATTTTTATTTAGAATAACAAGAGTTTTATCAACACTAAATTCTATAATAGGTTTATTAATAGGCCAAACTTTTTTACCATTAAGCCACATATCAACAACCGGTCGTTTATTACCATTTAGCATTACAGCAGCTTCGATGGCTCTTTCAAGAAGATTAAGTTGTGCCATAGTTGTAAGAATTTATTAAGATTGAGGAGTTTCAAGAGCTGTAACTCTTGATTCCAAAGAAGTATAATTACTTTGAAGAGTGCCAACAGTACTTTCCAAAGTACTAACTTTTGAAGTAAGAGTAGAAACTGATTCTTCCAAAGTAGTCACTTTACTTTGAAGTTCTTGTACTGTTGAAGAATTAGCTTTAGTAGCTAACCCTTCAACAATAAAAGTAATCAGTTTCTGAAATGCGCCAGTTTTAGGTGGCCAATTAAGAGCACAAAAAACTTTACGAATTACAGATTCTTTCATAGTCGTACAAAAACATTAGATTAATTAGTATCCGCAACACGGAAGATAGGATGTTCAACACCGTTACCTTCTATTTGCATATAATCAATACCATCATTTTCAAATGGAATATAACTACATACAATTTCAACAGTTTTATTACTATCAAAAACTACTTCTTGATTTGCAATATTATAACGTTGAGAAATTGCAGGAAGAACATAATATGTAATAACATTACCTTGCGATTTAGTTATAACAAGAGGTTCTTCAGGTGTACTTGTACCAACAGTATCACCAGTAACACTGATTTCCTTAATGGTAGCAGTCAGATAATTTCCACTGTCATCTTTTACTCTAATTGTTACATTAACATTTTCTGGTTCAGGAGGAAGCAATTTCATACCAACAGGTATAATACGAGATTCCTCAGATTCAGATGTAAGAATTACATCTTGAGTTGTAGTTACATAACCAGTAGCAGTAAATCTAACTTTTACAACATCACCTTTATTACCATTTACATCAAATCCTTTATTTGCGATAACAGTTCGGATTTCTTGTTCAATCCAAATATTATCTACAAATAATTCAGCTTTAGTTAAAGTCTCAACAGGTTGTCCACCATCTGCATCAACTGCAAAAATAAACCAATCATAAGATGGTTCAGGAGGAACAATTTCAAGAATAACATCGACTGAATTGGATTGTCCACTAATAATAATTCCACTACCAGTATTAGTAATGTAACCATCAGCTGAAACTTCAAAATAAATACGTGTACCATCAGAAGCAAGTACAGTATTAGAAGTTCCATCACCACTGTTACTTAAAGGTAACCAATTATTATCACCAGTATGATAACGGAATGTAGCAGTACTAATTAACTCACCATTAGTCTTAAGCGCTTTAGCATAAAGACTACCATCGGGAACAACAGTTTTGGTAAGTTCAATAGCAATATTATTAACAGGGTTTGTATAAGTAATAAGTTGTTCATAGTCATCATATCCGCTTGCAACAAACCTTAAAATTTGGCTTGTATTGACGTCTGCGGTGAGTTCTAACGGCGTATCTTTTGTCACCTGACCAAGTATACCACCAGTATCCTTATCATAGACGTATGCGGCTATTTTGGCCTTTGTTTCGCTATCGACCACCGTAAGACTTACAGCACCTTGTTCAACCGGTAGAGCAATAAGAGTAATATCACGAATTATATTCTCATCTAACGTAATACGCTCTTCATAAGTTTCATATCCATTTGCACCAACCTGAATTAAAATATCACGCGGGTCATAAGTTTCATATGTAAGAGTACCAGTACCTTGAGCAATAACTACATTAGAAGGTTTATCAGTAAATATAATTAAAGCATTATCAGGAGTTGCATTTACAGTTAATGTCTTTTTAGTTTTAGGTGTAAGAACAACATTAATTGTCGTATCTTCAACACCTACATCGATATAAACATCTTTTGTAATGTAATTTTCTTTTTCTACAATATAATGTAAACGACTTTGAATTAAACATTCAAGACTTGCACTGCCAACACCTGCCAATTCTTTACCTTCCGAATTAATCATTCGTATAGTAGAATCAACCGGAACAGCTTCAATCTTAATTGTTATATAATCTTCTTCATTTCGAGGAATACGAATCCAAAGTGTACCATCTTCAAACGTAGTAGGAATTTCGCTTGTAACTTCAATTTGATTAATACTGTTACTACGAACATGATTATTGTGTTCTACAACAATACCATAAATCTCATTAATAGCATCTACAATACGTTTGTTATCAGTAACAAGTTCTTCAGAAGTTTTATCTTGCTTATTAATAAGCAAACCTTGAAGTTCTTGAGCTTTTTGTTTTAATTTTTCAATATCACTTGCGGCTGTTGGTAAACCAACTTGTGCGGCAGTAACTCTATGAGGATTATCATAATTACGAATATGAGCATTGAAATTATCTTTGTCATTCTCGTAATCTTCTTTATCAAGTTTCTTGTTTATAGCAGCCCAAACATCTTGAAACTTCTTATTAACTTCTGTAACATGATTGTTAATCCAAACATTCAACTGTTTGAACCAACCTTTAACCCTATTTTCAAGAGCATCAATGTACTCTTTTTGAGGTCGAGATACAGGTTTATCCATATCGGCAGTGTTATCAACATTGCCAAGACCAACTTGTTCTTTTGTTACCTCATGAGGATTAAACTTATTATTAATATGTTCAAATAAAAGTTTTGTAAGTTGTTCAACAGGATTTAAGTCCTCTGCTGTAAGCTCACGAACATATACTTGAACATCAAGAATCTCATTAACAGCATCATTAAAATCAAAATTGGTCTTTACATTCGTTCGATAAATCCACCAAGATTTACCCTCGTGAACATAAATACCAGTAAGAGTGAATATCTGATTACTTATGATACCTTGTACTGTAATTGTATGTATAGAACGAACAATCGGTACAAGTATATAAAGATATTGTTGAGTTGATTTAACCCACGGAACTTTATATTCATAATGTCCTACATCAATATTTCGAGATTCAAACTCGGTAATCTTTGCAGAACTAATATCAGATTTTTCAGTTAGCTTAAATAGAGCACTATTATCGTAAGCAGTTACATTAGTTAAGTCTATTTCAATCCTCTCCTTTGTCCTATATAAATATAGATGGCCGTTCTTTCGATAGTACATATATAATGTAGGAACTGTTTTAACACCAGCACCTTCACCATCTACTGTACCAATATATTCTCCGGTTTGACCATTATAAACACTCGGATATACACCATCTTCAAGCACACCGAGCGCTACAACATTTCGAAGATTAATTACTGCCATACCAAGAACAATAACGAAATAAATACTCCAACTACAAAGTTAATAATAATAGGATGGATTTTAAGACCAGTTATTGCTTTCTTTCTTGCAGCTTGAATACCACAAGTAATGATTTGATAAGCTAATGTAATCCATAAACTCATAAACCAAGTAGTAACAGTAGCCTTAAATAAAATACCTACGACAGTAGCAATGACGAAACCAATAATAATATCGTCTTTATGTTCTGAATAATAACCACTTAAAAAAGTAGTTATTTTATTCCATATTTTCTTTATCATAATACTAATCGTATTTATTATTATATGACGATTAATAATAATAATGGTGCAACTTGTATGGCTCGGCCTGCGGCCTCGCTCCCCGGTGGGGCAGGAGGTTGCACGCCCACTTGTCGCATAACATTAGCATCATTAAGAGAATAACTCCTAACACCACAATTAATAGCATTAGGAGTTATCCTTGTGGTTACATTTTTAACAAATCAATTTCTTACTTAATGAGTGCCAATACCCCTTCAAGTGTAGTAATTGCAGGAGTTTTAGTATTGTCAATAGCAATAAATTGAGTAACCTGTAAACCCTCTGTATGTAAATTAAAGGGATGTGTGAAATAAGCACGAGAAGTAATTACATAAGTGTCATACATAACACCCTCGGTAGCTGTAAAAATATCACCATAAACACGGTCATATTCCTTGAAATTAGGATTATAACCTACACCGGCAACATCTGCTTCTTTCTCAAGTTTAGCAACTTGGTCATAAGTACCAACCGGAGTTTGATTCTCGTCACCCTCTTCAAGCGTAGCACGAAGAATACCATCAAACGTTACATAATACTCAAAACCTGCGGCTCCAGTAAACGTAACCCTTGCTTCGGTGAAATCATTAATCGTGATGCTATCAGCACCAAAGCGAGCATTAATCTTAGTTAAAGTCTTTTCAACCTCAACTTTCAGACGAGCAATAATATCGGCACTTGCTTCATCAATTCCGTTAATAGTTACACTGGCATTGTAAACTTCCAGAGGATAACCACCAAACGAATTAATAGGCTTGCACGAGATAATAACCTCAGCATCGAAACCTTGATAACCAATACCACGATTAGCTACGAGATTCGTAAACTTATACGTTTTACCAGCAGGAGCAAGATACTCTTCCTTATGTTGCTTCGACCACTTAGGATTAATCCAAACGCCGCGCTTAACCTTGCCATCACCAAGACCAAGAACAAACTGCAACATTTCGTCATCCTTGACATCCGAAGCAGCTGCAACGACTTTACCAGCCGAATTAAGAAGAACAGCTTGTCCGCGAGTCAACTTGCTAACATCATTATTAGCAAGTGTTGTCAGAAAATCATTTGCGACAATTACACTTTTCATTTTCTATTCTAAATTTGATTGTTGTTTAACAGCACTAAAACTGTCATCTTTAAGAACAAGAAGAATATCGCTAACTACACTATCTATGAAATCAGGTGTAACTTCCATATCTGACATTTGGTTAATATCAATATTAAAAAGACGTGGTTTCTTAATATATGAAATCTTAACCGCATCAACACAAAAATCATCACCGTAATAAACAAACAACCTATCATCAACAAGTTCACTTATTGGATTAAGATGTCTATTTTTATTACCATAGAAGTTATTTAGAGTAGCTCGAATATTTTCGGTAGCAATTAAATCATTTTCAGAAAACTTATTTCCTACATTTACGAACTCATCATAAGTAGTATTGTAAGTAATAACAGGAATGTCTGTATTATTAACTTTTAATGCAATTTCATCTTTTACATTAGAAGTAATAATAATACAATCTTTATAATAACGACCAATTAGATTCTCCCAATAAACATTATATTCATTAGAAAGAGTTTGACGTAATCTATCACAAGTTAAACCTGCAATTTCATACAAATCAATCTTATCTGAATCACTATCATAAAGAGAAAGAATATCTGAAATATCAATTTCATTCCCATTAACAATAATTTGTCCATTAAATTCATCACCAGTTAAGGCAATTTTAGACAAATCAATTAGATGATAATACAAATTCTTAACTTCATCATCAGGATAAACCTCATGTAAATTCTCAACAAGTCGAGTTTTACCATAAGTTAATCGAGAAGTAGAAGAAATAAGTTTTAGATAATCACCCGGAAGAATAACGAAAGCTCTATTTGGATAATCCGCATCTTGCTTATCACGTTTAAGTTTAAGCCACGGTGTTTCACGTTTTAATGATTGAATATCATCTACACGTTTTTTACTATCTTCAAGACCTTCGCCTTTATAATTAGTTTTCCTATTTGATTTAGTTTGTATATATTTAACGGCAGCTCGATTCAGCATCATATCAATAAACTGAGGAGCAATACTCCGATGTCTATTAGATGTTATCTGCTGTATTCGTTGCTCTATTTCGATGTGTAACTCTTTTACCGTTTCATACATGACTAACCTTTCAAACTACGATACTTCGCATTCCACTCGGCAACAATACCTTTGTTGTTATCATTCGAGAAATACGAGATAGCATCATTAATATTATTACCAATAACATTTTCCGGATTAGAAGCATCGACAATGATAGAACTATTCGGAAGTTGCCGAATAATATTCATCCAAAGATAAATAGTAATCTTAGCTTTCATCTCCAGATGTTTATCATCAACAATACTAATAAACTTCTGCGGGTCACTGTCAATAAGTTCAAGAAGAACAGATTGCTTATCATCGGCAGTCATTGCCATAAATTCCGAATAATCGCCTACGCTACCTGTCGATACAACAACATTGTCGATAAGTGCGCTATTCGGATTATTAATAAGTTCTGTATATTTCTTGAGAGCACCAGTGCGAAGTTTCGTCCGAGCAGCTTTGAGTGCTTTACGCTCACTATCCGAAGTAAGATAAAATTGAATATTGACGCTCTTATTAATGTCTTCAACCTTATTAGCAACTTTGCTACTTAAAAGGCAATATCTCCAACTAATATAATCGGGAATATTAACAAAAGTAACATACTTATAAAGTTCCGTTTCATCAAGTTCCTTAATCCGTTTCAAAACAATAGCTTCAAGTTCCGAACCAGTTTCATTCTTAATCTTATCAGCTTTTTTAAGTTTACCAATAAGTTCGTCGATATTACTTTTCAGAGCAGGATTACCTAAATCTAAAACGTAAGAAGTATCGAACTCTAAGCCATGAACAGGAATCTCAAGAAGAAAATCATTTAAGTATGTAGTGATTCGTTCTTGCCAAGAACTATCAATAGGAGATACACCAACAACAGTAGGAAGAAGAACTCGCATTTCCTCACTATGGCTCAGCAGTTCATTAACAGGACGAATAGCAGAACCAAGACGAAGAAAGTCAGTTTTGAAAGCATCTTTATTCCGAAGTTCAAAAGAAGAAGGATTGTTCCTCCATTCAATACGAACTGAACGATTAACTTTAATCATATTTTTAACATTTTAAGTTATTCAATCTTTTATATGTTAATGAGTAGTAATAACCTTTCGATTATTACTACTCAAATTGGGTGTTTAGTTCAGAGCTAAATCAAGCCAGAACGAAGTAGTAGGATTATCAATATTGATACCCTGCGAACCAAGAACTTCATAAGAAGCAATATCCTTCGTATCCGACAGTTGAGTACCACTTGCAAGTCCCCACGAAGCAGGCAGTTCAGCCATACCTTTATAAACACCTACTTTATACTCACGACCCTCTTCACAAACAAACTTAATATTACGCTCACCATTCGAACCCATAGTATGGTCAAGGAATACAGCACTATAAGAAGTAATGGGCAGACCTTGATACATATTACCGGCTTCACGGTCACGACGAGCACGAATACCGTGGTCGAACATATCAACAATCTTGACAGTAAGAATCTTACCATTAAACATCTTATAACGGTTAAAATACTTACCATAAGACATCATTTCACCATCGCTCTTAATCTCGTTATCACCAAGAGTTACAAAGTAATTCTTCAGACGAGCATCATAGTAGATAGCATCATTGAACATTCGTGCGAAACCTTTACCGCAATAAAGAACCAGTTCCTCAACGGTAGAATCAATACGATTGTCAAAGATACGAGTGATGATACGGTCGAAACGATTAAGTGTCAGAACGGAATACGTTTCATAATTACCAACAGCCTTAAGAATATCAAGGACACCAGCGCCACGAGGAATTGCCTCACCAGTCTTTTCATCTTTTAAGTGGATAATACCATTCGAATCGCGGTTGTACTCCGAGAACCATAAGTCCTCTTCGAGCATCTCGCGTCGCATGATTTCCCACATCTTCATTTCGTAAGGCATCCACAGACTACGCTCACCACCAGATGCAGTATCAAAAGCAATATTAACAACCTTATTACCCATGTTACCAGCAATCTCTTTCGAGAAACGGTAATAACCATACTGGTTGGTTGCCTTGCTAAACGACTGGTTATTCGAGCGGTTTCCGTCAGACTTGCTACCCGGAATAGTCGAAGCACCTAATGCCCAAATAGCACCACTAATGAAGTCTTTTGCAACAGCATCAGCCGAGATAGGAGCACCCGACATATTGGTAAAACGATAAACGTATCCACCAGTCGAAGTAGCAATACCCTCATTCTGAATACGCCATTGCATACCAGACGGAGCAATAGCCGTGTGCTGATAAATAAACCAATTATCCTCCATTTCAACCTCAACAGTTCCATAAGGCTGAATAGCAGTTTTATCAGATACCAGCTTTTTCAGACGAGAAGTAACACGCTGACGAGGAGCAATTTCCCAAGTATATTGAGTATCACCACCATTCAGCTTAACTTTTGTTGTAACAGCACCCTGACCCTCAGTAAGAGTAAGAAGAGGATACTTGTCACTATCCTTACCCCAAAGATAAGTAAGATTACGATTAAGTATAACAGGGTCAATCAAATCAAAATTCAGAAGCATATTAGCATCTGTATATTGATTCGAGTCAAATTTTACAGTTCCAATTTCACGCATTGTAAATTAGATTTTTGGTTAAGTTATTATTATAAGGCAAGAACATTTGCTTTATTTAATAGGTAAAACAATTTTATCATCCTTTGCAATCTTATGAACCTTAGGATTACCATTGTTTTTACCAGTCTTACTTGCTAATGAACGAAGACGTTTAACTTCTTTTTTAGCAAGTTCAGCTTTAATCAGTTGGTCAACTCCACCATCAAGATTCATAATGAATCGCATAGCCAATTCAGCAGGATTAGAAAGACGATTAATTTCATCAATCTGTGCTTGACTATAAACCATTCCATTAATCTCTTGAACAGGACGAGAGAAGTAATCAAATAACTCTTGACGAGAAATAAGTTTTTCACCATCAGTTGTCTTAATTCTCAAACCTTCTTTCGGAAGAGCATATTCTCCAATCTGACCTTTAACAACAATTAAATCATAAAGACTACCCGGTGCATTATGAACTTTGACAGTACCGTCATCTTCATACGAAACACCAAAATATTTAATTTCCTTTTCAAGTTCAGCCTGCATTTCTTTGGCCTCACGTTCACGAATTGCTTTAATCTCACTCTCTTGAGTTTTACGCAACCAATTAAGACTTTCAGTCGCATCGTCTTTAAGAGTGTTATTTGCTTTTGCAAACTCAACAATTCGTTTGGCACGTTCCGGAGAAGTACCTTTTTGAATTTCAGCTTTATAGATTAAATCAGCAAGTAAGTTATCATCATCTTTGATTTCAACTTTACTATAATCTACATTTGCCGAATAACCTTCGATTGTACCGAACTTACTCTTATATTCAACAAGAGCTGCAATATCAGGATTATTAGCTAAAAACTCGTTAAAACCTTTTGCAAAACCCTCTCGTTCACCAAGAGCTTTTACAGCAGCTTCACGTTTAGCAAAACCCTCAATCGTAGGTTCAAACTTAACAGGTTCACCTTTCTCATCTTTAATAACAATGCCACTTGCTTTTGAAATAGCTTCGATATAATCACCGTCTAATTCATTAGCACCTTCATCAGACATTGCATCAATTTGTTCTTTTGTGAACTTAATTTCACCGTTATCATCTACGGCGTTTCCGTTATCATCAAGTGTGTAAAGAGTACCATCAATTTCTACTTGTTCCGGTTCAATTTCTTCTTCATCATTACCAGTAGAACCACCCTTATCACCTTCTTCTTCAGCTTTCTTACGAGCAGCTTCCTCTTCAGCTTTACGTCGTTCTTCAGCTTCTTGAGCTTCTTTAGCTTCCTTAGCTTTACGTTCTTCTAATTCTTTACGAAGACGTTCTTGTTTTTGCTCCTGAGTTTCATCATCAGGTATAACAACTTTTTCAACAGGCATATTAGTATTTATTTATAGTTGAATATTATTACATGAACAAAGATATACCATATATAATATATTATCAATAATTATAGTAGTATTATCTTGCAGGTTCTCTTGCTCGCCGTCGATAATTCTCGATCATCATTGCTTTAATTCTTTTTGTAACTTTATTCTATTAACATCAGAAGCAGTGTAACCAGATTGAGCAGCCATAGCTTCATCTTTATCTATATTACCATTTCCATTGGTATCGACTTTAAGTCGCATATTCCAAATCTCTTTTTCACCTTCTTGTTTAAGAATCTCAAGATTAACATCATGTTCTCTATCAAGAGCATTTTGTTGAGCTTCAAATTCTTGTTTAGCTGCTTCACGTTGACTAACAATTTGTTCAACTTCAGCTTGAGCTTGTTGTTGAACTTGTTGCATTTGAAGTTCATAATCTCGACGAGCTTGAATAGCTTTCTTAATATTCTTAGCAATAGAAGTAATATTATTATTTTCAATAGCTTCAATAGCAACTTCCAGTTGGTCATTCTGACCTGCACTAAATGCAAGTTCTTTCATCATATTCAGCTTATTCTGAACATCGGCATTATTACGAATATAAATTCCAATATTACCAGAGAAATCAGAAGAACCATCAATATCAACTACAACAACTTTATTAGTTGTCGGATCTACATAAGAACCTCGTTTACCATCAATCCAAGCAAACTTACTGTAATCAATATTTGCAACATAATCACGTTCACGGAAGAGATTAAAACATTCAAGACTCCAAACACTTCCGGTCATTGCTTGAGAATAATTCGATTCATTAACAGCCTTACCAGCATAATCTTTGGCATCACCAAAGCGAGCATTATTCATATTAGCTGCTTCCCAAGCTTCTGCTTTCAAACCTTGTTTAAGATTATCAAGCATTTGAATATAATTCGTAATAGCACTTGTAGCTACTTCTCGAATAGATTGTAAAGCATTAGGTTGTGCATCAGAATCATCAAACGGTAAGAAACTATCTTTATTCGCAACAGCAAGACGTTCCTCAGTAGTCATGTCGCTACTATCAGCGAGAATACTTTCAGGGAATAATAACCAAGACTTAAACTTAGCTACTGCACGTTCTTGTTGTAAAGTATAAATACGATAAAGAGCAAGATAAGGTAAAACACGGAAAGGAATAGGATTACGAAGATTATCTTTATGTAAACCTACTATACCGTTATAAGGTAATTTACAATCACTATAATTGTTAAATCTTTCACGTTGAACTTCGATAGGTCGAGGCTTAATATAAATACCACTATGACAACCACCTATACGCCAACCTTCCCAAACTTGATTTATCCATTCCCATTCAATTTCAATATCACCAGCAGAAGCATCAAATTCATAATTCTCGTCTACAACACTTTCAACGATATTTCCTAATAAATCTCGATGTTTAAGAATACCTTGTTTAATTTCAGTTTTCCAAACATAATGATAAATATCAATTTCTTTACCATATAATCGAGCTTCACTACGAAGCGCTTCTACGTTAGTATGTAAGATAGCTTTACGTTCAGCAAAATCTGTTTTATTGAAGATTTGAACTATGCCATTAGGAGCATCATATTTAGGAGATACAGTATAAATATCTTTAAGATAATTCATTTCTGCATCTGTAAGTTCATCACGAAATCTATCAATGATTTGAGGAATAGTCATTCGATAGACACGAAGTCCTGCATCATCATCTTCAATATATCGTTGACCACTTTCAATACGATAATATTCGAGAGGAGATATTACTTGAAGATAAACATCACCTTTATAAACTTCTCGATAAGTATAAACCTCTTCACAAGCCCACCAATAGAAATAGCATTGTTGATACTTGTCTTTCGCTTCAACGATAGTATTAATAAGTTCAAGACGTTTTTGAGTTGTAATAGTTACATCATCAATCCAATCGTTAAGAACTTCCTCAATAATATCATTAAGTTCGCCTTGCTTAATTGTCTTTTGACCAGTATTAAATCCTGCTTCATTAAGACGATTAATAATTTCTTGATTACAATAAGCCATTACTTTATCAGCAAGAACTTTATTGCGAGCAAGAGTTACAGAAGGGTCATTATTAAATACTTGATAATTAGAGAACATATTAATAAATTCTCCCATATATCGTTCTTTAATAGGAGTAAGAAAATCTACATCACGTATCTCACCATACATGACAGCTTTCTCACCAACCTTATCAATATAATTCCGAAGAACATATTCATAAGTTTTAGGGTCTACTAAACCATTAGCAGCATCAAGAAATTTCTGCGTAACAGTTTTATCATTCTGACCAATAGCAAGATTAATCCAATAATTACAATTAGGAATGTACCAAGCTTTCGTTTGTTTTGTAGCAGTACTTGCACGCTGGTCAGGCATAACAAGTGGAGTTGCTCTTAAATCACGTTCACTCATTTTAGGAATCTATTAACTTTACGACCAGTGTTATTAGTTTTACTTTTCGAGTTAGCTTCTCGTTCAAGTAAAAGGGAATCTTTACGAAATTCAAACATTGCAACGATAGCCGAACTTAATCGGTCTGCATTACGCCCAAATATAAATCTATCTAACTCTAATAAGAAACTTATATCATAAATTTGATTAAATCTATATATTGGTGTATCGTCGGACGTTTTTCCGACAATTTCGTATAAGAAATCCCGCACCATGCGCATACCCTCTAACTTAATATCGCCATCACCAATTACAATACCATAACCAGTAATACGAGGGCCATCAACACTTCGATTAATATAACTACTTGGGTCTTTCAATAACTTATCTCTATAACCCCATTTCTTGAAATTAGTAACAAGTTCACCAGTACCAGCCTCATAAAGAACTTTGCAATTCCAACGTAAACAAGCATAAAGAACAAGTTTATCGACAGCTTCCATAGTATCAAGACGACCACAATAAGAAGCAACAAGTCGTTTACCCATGTAAGGAGTTTTACTGTTAGTACGCATCCACACTTGAAAACTTGCAAGTGAATTTTTTGTACTAACTTCTTCTTTATTTTTATCTACACGATATGGGTCATAAGAAATAAAATAAAGACTACCATCATTTGGAATAGGAGAATAAAATTCTCTTATACAACCATGAACATCAGTCTTTGAATTATGAGGTACATCAGTTATATACTCATGGAATCTATCGGAACCAAATATAGCTCGTTCAATACATTCCTGTTTAGTAACAAATCTAACACGTCCATCATCAAGTATATACCAACCATCTTCATAAAAATGATTAGACTTATCATATTTAATAGCGTTAATATGATTAGTAAGTTCCGGACTGTGAAAAATGTTCTCTTGTGTGTTCGTAAATGCCTCATTAGGACTGTTAGCACGTTGACCTACATAAATATTATATTCACCAGCATCTTTCTCTTTTTCTGCACCACGTTTCTTATCATAATCATCCTTCCAAGAAGCAAACAGTAAAGAATTACCATCTTCTATAAAAGGTTCATAATCCCATATCTGCGGAAAAAAGAAACCACAAACAGCATGTCTACTATTAGCATCCCAGATATTTTCCATAGGAAGCATATCATTCTTTCCGGGATTATAAAAACAATTACTGAAAGCTTCCCAGTTAGCACCTTTTGTACCACCCGTACCATATACACGAATAGTACCAATTCGCATTGCACCTGATTCACTATTAGACATCATAACGTCTAATGCCTTTTGAAGATTAGGACAATTATGAGTAATAGTAAAATCTTCTAATAATACAAGATTATCACCATCTACTTCAAATCCATAATATCTACCTCGACCAATAGGTTTAATATCAAATCGAGTTTCCAATACATTCTTTTGTAATGAAATACAATTTTCTGCTTTTTTACGATTTATTTTAGTAGGAATTAAATGACAACCAGATAAAATAAAAATTCTATAATAAGTAACACCTCTTATAATCTTTTCTGAAACAGTGGTTTTCAATCCAAGACTTCTACAAATATAAACAATATCATAAACAATTGCAGGGTCTTTTTGAGCTATTTCAAAATTATGTTTTTTAGAATCATAAGAACCATTAGTGTCAATAATACCAGCTAAAAATTCTAATCTACTTTGTTTATCAGTATAAATGTACTCTTTTGGAATATATTTATTATGAAGAACTCCCATATTAGAAAGTTCTTGTCTAAACCAATTATCCGAAGCATCTTCACATTTTACCAATGTAATTCTTTTAGCATTAGAATTAGTATCTGCAATCGAATAATCAAGATTATTATTTTTTGAATATTCTTTTAAATAATCAATTACTTCACTATCTTCATTGGTAAATCTACATGTATCTTTATCTACATCACCAATCCATAATCCAAAAACATAAGGTTCAATTTTAACATTCTTTTTATCAAAATCAATACATGTTTTTATAAGAGCATGATTATCTTTCCAGCGAGGATGTTCTTTAATCATATTTATATAATCTGGAGCAGTCATAGTAATCGATTTACATATATTACCATAACTTTTCCTATAAATCATATAAATGTCATGCTTACTATTTACAACATGAGATTCACCATTTAAAGGAGTAACTTCGTATAAATCATCTTCACCATTTATAGTAGCTAATACTGTACGAGGATTTCCGTCAGGTCCCATAAGTTTATCACCTACTTTAATATCTTGAACAAATTTAATTTGTCCATCAGACATTATAAAACCAGTATTTTCCCCAAAACATTTACCTGCTTCCTCAAAATCAGTTTCAATAGCTTTTTTACCTACTGCGGCACTTTCATTTTTACCAATAGCAACACTCAATAGTTTACTACGAAATCCAAAAGCCTTTTGACCTTCTTTTGATTTCTTATATCCAAGTTCAATACCTTTATCAAAGTTCTCACTTAAATAACCTCTTCGCCAATAAGTTTTATCTTCATACCAATCAAGATTAACTTTAACCATATAAGATGTAGCACCTTTCTCAGTTAAATAATCCATTTGGTCGGCAGCAAGTGTAACAGTTACATTCTTATTTGCATTGATAGTATTAGCTGCTTGACTACCACGTTTATATGAAAAACCTTTACGACGAGCCTTTGCTTTACATAAGTTACAACTATTATTAGCAATCAGCTCATCAATCTTAAAGTTCCAATAATCTCCATCCCAAAATCGAGGAAAACCTTCAACAGTATTAACCTTAAATCTTCCCTCTTTATCTAACTGTTTACGTTCCTTTTCATTAGGAGCACGTTCGATACGACCATAATTAAGATAATTATAATGGTCGCCAGTTATACGAACTTTATGAAGTAAAGCCTTACGTTCAGCATCAGATTTAGCTGCTAAATAAGCAGGAATATCTTTCATGTATAATTTACAATATGCTTGAACACCTTTAACTCGTCTATCCATTTCACGTTGCCAAAACTTTACGGTATTAGGACTATCATCAGGTTCAAGACAATAACATCCATGTTTCTCATAAAAGTCTGCAACACGACTAAATATTTCAGTACCTACGAAAACAAAGTCTATTTTCATAAGTACACCACCACTTTCACCTATAAGAAAATCGTTATCTCTGTCAATCCAAGGTTTACCAGTAAAACGACAAATACTTGAAGATAAAGGCTTGTAACTTTCTTTATCTTCAAGTATATAATCTATAAACGGACTTCGACCAGTTTCATAACCATAACGATTGTCTTTACGATAATGTTTCTGTTTCGTTAGGAGCATTAGATGCTCTATCATTTGTTCCGTCATAGCTATCTCTGTATTCAGCTCCACCACGAATTGACGTTACACCTTTTTCAATCTTATCCCACTTATCATTAAGCTCAGTAAGACTTTCAACTCGTGCAGGAATTTCATTAGCAATTTTAATAATCTGTTTAAGAGTATCTTCACAAAGAGCTAAATCTTTCATTTCAAGTTCTTTCGACATTAAATCTTCTATACCATCAGTTAATGTACGAACTAACTTACTTGAAAGATTCAAAGATTTAATAGTAGAATTAATTAAATCTTCAACAGCTGTAATATTAAGATTTGATTTTACAAATTCAATAGCAGATAAAACAACTTTATCCGGTAGATAAGATTCATCTAAACCAGCATTAGACTTAGCATAAGCATAAGCTTCTTTTTTAGTAAGTCCTGCTTTAGTTACATAACCTTTTCTATCGGATAAATATAATATAAATCTAAATTCTTTTTCTGCAAAAGATTTATCTTTACTATCATCGCGAGCATATATCTGTTGGAGTAAAGGATATTGAAGTATTTCTTCTACATCAAGAATTAGTTTATCATTTTCTATCTTAAATCCATGTACCATATATCATCGACTTGATATAAATATTAATATAGCATTCATAGCAATAGAACCAGCTGCAATCCAACCATTTCTACGTTTCTTTTTTCGTTCAGCTAAATATCTTTCTTGATAATCAATTAACTTACTATTGAGTGAATCAAGGCTACCAAAAGAAACAACCAAAAGACTATCACGAATAGCAATATGATAAGACTGGAAGGATATAACGCTATCTTGTACCCTTTGAATTTCACTGGTAGTAAGATAAAGTTTTTCATACTTTTCACCTTCAAGAAGTTTTATAGCTAACTTACGAGTTTCTTTCGGAGTAAAAATAATAACTGTATCGCCATCAATCTTGTATCTTTTTTGCGATATAGCGGAGAACGGAATCATCACTAATGATATTACTATCATTAAAATCACTTTCAGCTTTCTCATAAATAGTAATAGTTTTTTGTTTAATTCCTCTAAGACTATCAATAACAAATTGTTGTTCATTAATAATCGTATCATATTTCTTAATGAAACTATTAAGACTATCTCTTAAAGATTTAATAGTTTCATCATGTCTTTCAATACCTAAAAACTTACGATTAACATATCTACTAAAATAAGTAGCTCCAATACCAATCGCAAGAATCAAAACAATATAAAATATATATCGAACAGTATCTTTCATAACTTACAAATCTAAATCCATTTCATTAATAAGAACATAAGATTGAGTTCCTTTACCAATCGCCTTATCAAACAAAGGAATAATAATGTCATTCCATTGATTCACATCTTTGATAACTTGACAGCCAGCAGAATAAAGACCAATCTCATCACTTACTTTCCAGCTTGACGCCCTATGTAAATTAATACCAAACATACCAAAGTCAGTATTATCGGTAATATCAATTTTGTCATCTCGATTATTGTCACGAATTACTTGACAAGGATTAGCTTGAACAAGCGCCTTATATTGTCCTTTATGTTTACCTATTTTCCAAAGAGCTTTGTGTACACCTTCTCGAAGAACTGCACAACCTTTATTATTAACAGGAGTTTCAAGATTTAGATTACTTGGGTCAGTAGTAGCTTCGAAAACCATACGTTCCCATATATTAAAATCTCGTTCATAAAACATTACAATAACATCGTTATAATGTTTAGTACAAGTACTTTTAGAACGAATACCCCAGATATTAAGATTAATAGGATATTTATCATTTTTCCTAAATATAGGATATTCTAAATCTTTAGCAATTTCAATAAGTCTATTTGGTAAATCATTTACATCAATAAGTTTATTAAATAATGCGTTATATTTTGATTCCTTAGTTGCTTTCATATTTGTAATACTTTTTGTAACTTGTGTGGGCCTCGCTCCGCTCGGCCTTTCGGGTGCTCCGCACCCTCACCCGGTGGGGGAGTGGGTTGGACGCCCACTGGCGACACCATTTGCATCATCACTTATAACACTTCTATCGTCCAAACTAAATTTTATAGTTGCCCACGATAATTACTATTAAAAATCCTAATAAGATTTACTGCAAGTTTACCACGAGTATCTATATAATAAATCTTAATAGTTTTCATAGCTTAGAAAAGTGTTTTAGCAGTTTTATAAATATGTTTACTTGAATAATCAGCAATCATCATTCCGACTTCATTTTTAAGATAAGGAATATCATACATTTCTACAACTTCCTCATCTTCTTCATTTTCGTCTTGAAATTGATTCTGAATAGTTCTAATATGACAAAGAATAATTCCTACATTTTTATAACCCCAACTCTCAACAAGATTAGCATAAGTAGAAAGTTGCATTGCATAATGATTACCTATACTATCTGCAAGGTGGTCAAGCGGTGCACCGAAATATTCTTCTTTATAAATAAAATTATTGAGGTCAAGTGTACCATCAAGTTTCTTATCATAATAGCCACTTTCAAATCTAATTGGAGCCTTATTAGTTTTCCAGTCTAAAATAATAAATTCATTACCACGAATTAAGAGAATATCAATAAGACCGGAAACAAGATTTTGACTATCATAAACACCAATCTCAGCGTAGATATGATAACCTTTCGTAACAAGAGCAGCAATTAGACTAAATATATCAGGATACTTTTCTCGAATACCAGTCTTAACAAAATATTCAAGATTCAGCTTACCGTATTTATGACTACCAACAATATCATCTATCGTGTAAATTCTATCATTGATAAAACCATTAGCGTTCAGCTTATATCCGTTACAAGTCTTAATGGCAGTTTCAAGGTAATTGTGTTTCTTTGTTCCTTTGTCACAAGCCTTAATAGTTTCTTGTTCCCATTCCCAAAGAATTTGTTTCTTAGTTTTACCTTTATATTTTTGATATTTTGGATGTCGAGGATTCTTACCTATACGTTCACACGCTGCGGCAATTTCTTCCTTCTTAAATTCTTGTGTATATTTACCAATAAGAGTAGTAACAGATATGTAACCATTACCTAAATCATCTGTGTACTTATGTTCCTCTTCATTAAAGTACAGTATTCTACCCTTTGGCAAAATCTTTTCTGAAACGCATTTTCTTCCCATCTTCTTCGGCAGTTCTACGTCTACGACGATTAGCAATATGATAAGCAATAATCTTTGCTTTACGTTCCTCTCGACTTAAACCTTCAAGTTCCTCAGCATGAGTTTTCTTAAAGAACTTAGCTGGACTATATTCAAATCTACCAACACGAGGAACACTAACAACTTCATCTCCTCGCATCATAGCTTTGGCAACACTATCCTTTTGTGTTCTTTCCAGTAACTCTAATACTTTCGCCTTTTGGTCAGGTCTTAACTTTTCCCAAGCTGCAACACTTCGTTTATAAGAAGCAGGTCGTCGAAGAACATAAGGTTTAAGATGTTTTTCAATACGTTCATCTACGAAAGGAACTAACTTATCATAAACAAAAGGATTAAGCATATTTTAATTATTAACGGCAGGAGATTCAATCCAAACACCTACGATAGAATATTCATCTACAAGAACAAACTCACTAAACTTAACAGTTCCAACACCAATAATAGATTTACCTTCACGGTGAACTTTCTGTTTAGCTGCAAGCGTTTGAGTATCACCCGGCATTTGAATAAGAGTAGGAATACAACCGTTTTCCAGTTTTACTTTATCTCCAACATTAAGACCTTTGACATTTTCTGCAACAGCCATAACAGTATAAGCCTTAGCTGGAATCTTATTAATCTCCTCGTTATTAAGAATATTAAGAGTAGATACTTCAAAATCTGCACGAAGAAGAACTTTGTTACCACGAGGACTAAATGCAATTTTTGTTTTCATAGTTTTACTTTGTTTAGGATTTACATTATTATAACTACGAGTACAAATATATAATATAATCTTATCCCATGCAAGCAAATCTAAATAAATTTCAAATTGAATTAATAAAATTATCACTATCAGAAGCAGAATTATCAATAAGTCTAATAGTAATTACAGTATTAGCGATTGCAAGACCTCACGAGTGGGCGTCCAACCTGCTCTCCCACCGGGAGTACACAAGTTAAAACTAATAAAATCCCTATTAAAAGCTCTTCAAAGTTTATCACTTTTTGCACTACCAGTTTTTCCACCAAAAGAATCAATTTTGGCGACATTAGTATCTTGACCAGTTGCACTACTAAAATCACTAATTTTTGAACTAATTTTTTCGTTATTAAATTCGTTATTAATTACGTGATTATTTGATATAGTTTCTGAATTACGAGTTGGAATTTGTATATATATTATATATTCATTATTTGTAATAATATTACTTGTAATATTATTACTATATATAGGTATATGGTCAATTAATTCAAAAATTCATTCAAAAATTACGGAAAATAATGATGCAAAAATTGTAGATTTTAGTGAAGATAGAGGTCATTTTACAGGTAATTTTACAGGTCAAATTACAAGTAATATTGAAATTACATTGAAAATTAATTCAAAAATTAAGGAAAATAGTAATGAGAATAATAGAGATTTTAATAAAGAAACTAATGAAATTTTTAATATTAATAAAAGTAATTCTTAAAATTAAGAAAATAATAACGAATCTTTTAACAGTTTTAATGGTTATTGTGATAATATAAAAGATGATAATATTGAAATTTTTATTGCTATTTATATAAGAATTTTCAAAATGTTAAAAATGAAAATGATTAAATTATAGATTCTTTTCAGATTTTTAGGAATGTTAATAGAGATGATTGTAATGATAATTTAGATATTAATGTAAATGTTCTTATAAGTATCGAAAATGAAGATATATTTTCTAAGGATTTTAATTATAAAAATAATAATAGAAAAGATAATTTTAATAATAAATTTCGTAATAAATCTGTAAGTATTTTTACAGGTATCGAAAATAATATAAATATTTGTTATAAATTTCAAAATGATTTTAATGATTATTTTCAAGATAAAAATAATAAAAATATTAATGATTATAAAAGTATTTTTGTTAGTGTTAAAAATAATATAAAAAATAATAATAAAAGTGATAATGATTTTAATAATTTTCGTAATCTTTTTAATGTTATTTTTGAAAATGATAATGTTAAAAATAATAAAATTATAGATTTTCTTTTTAATTTTAATGATATAAGAGATTGAGTTTTTAATAATAATTCGGATATTTTTATAAGTGTTTTTATAAATAATGAAAATAAAAATAAATTTTCTAACGATTTTAATAATTTTTGTAAAGATAAAGATAAGAATTTTGATGATGATTCTAATAATATAATTGTAAGTCTTTTTATAGGTATCGGAAATAATATAAATGTTTATATTGTGGAAGTACCTAATGAAACTGCCCCGTCCATTCAAGGGTTTGCGAAGCCCCCCACTTGAGATTGCAGGAAAGGAAAAATAAACGTTTCCTGAATAGTCTAACTAAACATCATTCAACTATGGCAAAGCAAATCAAAGAAGCAACTGAAACTGTTGTTAAGGTCGTTCGAATCAGTGGTAAGACTAAACCGCTGGCAATTAACGGTAAAGAGAATATCGATAATGTCGTATTCTTGCGGGCATTTGATGCTGAAAGCGGTGTTAAGCTCGACACGCCGTTGAGTATTACCGAAAGTAGGGCTAGAATGTTCGGTTTTTCGTGTCTATGCATTAGTGAGGAAACAGCCGAACGTGATAACGCCGGAAATATGGTTGAGGAGCTCAATACGCTGACGAATCCGCCCAAGTATTACGAAATGACATTACGTGTAATACCGAAAGGCGAGCTGGGAGAATGGGGCTACCGAACTAAGAAGGCCGTGACGGTAGACGGCAAAGAGTACAAAGCAGGAGAACTTGTTCCCTATCGTACTACTGGCACAATGATAATTGAGGCTATCGGCAAAGAGTACAAGGATACTGATTTCAAGAGTGCCGCGATTAATCGTATCAATGGAGCTGCGAATGCTGCTGGTGATATGGCATATCGTGTCGAGACTTTCCGTCTTATGTTCGGGCGTGTTCCGAATATGGCTAACGAGGAAGACAGGAATATCCTGCTCTCTCTTCCAGTAGCACACTAAACAAGTAGCGTTAAGGGTGACGAACGTCGTAATGGTGTTCGTCATTCTTTTCGTAAATTACAAGTTTCATTACGACCAACACTTTAAGTTTCATTACGACCAACACTATTAAAACTATGAAATGGTTAGGATTTATAATATTAATTCTAATTGAATCATTAGCTATATTCGGTTTATCATTAGAAAAAATAGGATTTACTGTTCCACAAGCGATATTAATTTCGTGTTATGTTGTGTTATTAATTATCACAATTACAGGATTTATTATTACGCATTTTGTAAATCTACAAAAAGAAAGAGAAAAAGAATTTGGAATTTTAATACGAGAATTAAGAGAAATTAAAGAAGTAGTAGGAACATCTGAAACACGAGTAATTAAATTAGAAAGTTTGATAGAAAATGATATAGAAAAAGTAAATGAAATTGTAAGACAAAATTTAATAAGAGAAGCTTGATTAGTTGCAGAGGTATTATCTCCACTTTTATCTTTATTATTCTCACTATCAGAATCTCTAATTTTAGGCAAATAATCTCTTTATAATTGTTCTTATCAATCTTATAATACTTTTAATATTAATATTTTCATTTTTATTTTTA
>ERZ827156.185-NODE-185-length-91867-cov-12.893979_pt1 | contig 91867 bp, 85 predicted proteins | sample MGYA00519919_ERZ827156 | MGnify/ENA primary metagenome ERZ827156 (study PRJEB31778, sample SAMEA3449269) | human gut metagenome | biome: human gut; feature: human-associated habitat; material: faeces | place: United Kingdom | collected 2010/2012 ... | reverse complement strand
CCACCTCCGCCGCCGGAAGGGAAAGCCACCATTCCGGATTGTTCCGGAACTGCTCGTTCGGGCAATCGTCGCAACTGTCCGCGCCGCACTCTACGCAAAAGCGTTCTTGAAACGCGCCGTCCCACGGCGCTTCTATGACCGGAAGGGAACGAAGGAAGCTCGCCAGCGTGGGCTTGTCCTTCGTGATAGTGTCAAATACCGAAGCGAACTGCCGAACGTTCAAAACTTCGTCGCTTATAATGCACCCGTTCGCGATCCGCTCTTTGATGAACTCGACGCACGGCATTTCCTCCGAAACGCGAAGATCATTGAACCGCGCTTCCGCTTCCTCGAAGCTGTCGAAGGTAACGGCGTTTGCGACGGACGCTTCGCCGTCGTATTCCCATAAACGGATTTTGTATCGTGTTGTACTCATTCCGAATAGCTCCTTTCCCGCGTTACTCTTCAATGCCGATATAAAGCACGTTTTCATCGGCGCGAAGCTCCGTGATCTTGCAATATGCGTATTTGTTCATTTCGTCGTGTGCGAAGTGCTTATACAAGCCCCTGTAAATGTCCCGCTTCTGATAGCCGCATTCCCGAACGTAGATATACACGTTCGTAAATCCGCTTATTACGTAGCCGATCGTTTGAAGTGCCACGTTGTTTGCGATCCTCTTCATCTTCATATTGAATAGCTCCTTTCGTATTTCAGCAATTCGCGCCGCGTCGGTTTCCTCTGCGTCGGAAATTCTCTTGCACCGTCGCTTGTGCAAGATCGGCGCTGTACTTCGGGCGGGCGTAGCCGTCAAACTCTCCCGTATAGCCGCGCTTCAACTCTTCGTAGATAGCGGCGGCGCTCCTTTTCAGACGGGCGGCAATGTCAACAACGCGTTCACCCTCTGCATACATTCTTTCGATCTCGCGGCGCTGTTCCAGCGTCAAATAACTGTATCCGTTCAATGTTTTAACCTCCTTCCGCCTGCCTTCGGATAAAAAAATAATGCAGGAAAAACCGTAACGGTTTCTTCTGCATTTAATGATACTCTCAACAAACAGGTAAAATACTAAAAGTTTTACTTGTAAAGCGCAAAAAGCTGTGGTATAGTATTAGAGCTATTTGGTGTAATTATCGAAAGGATTGGATATAAATGAGTACTGTTAAGCTGATTCTTACTATTTTGCAGCTCCTGTCCGGCCTGGCCGTGACGGTCGTTGTTCTTATGCAGAGCGGCAAGAGCGCAGGCCTGTCCGGCGCTATCGCCGGCGGTGCCGAGACCTTCCTGTCCAAGGGTAAGGCCAAGACCCTTGATGCAAAGCTTGCAAAGTGGACAAAGTGGTTCGCACTTGCATTTGCGATCCTGACTCTCGTCCTGAATATCGTCAAATAAGAAAGAGACAGTGACGGTGCAGTTTTGTGACTGCACCGTTTTTTTTTATTTTGTTATGAAGAAGTTGAGCTTAAAAAAGATGCTGGGCGGGATAAAGGCGGCCTTCCCGTATACGATACCCGTTTTTCTCGGTTGGATATTCGTTGCGCTGACCTATGGCGTTCTGATGAGCGATATCGGCTACAACGCCTGGTGGACGATGCTGTTTTCGACCGTATGCTTTTGCGGGAGCATGCAGATAGCGGCCATCCCCATGATGGCGGCGGGCTTTGACCCTGCGCAGATGCTGCTCATGAGCTACCTTGTCAACTTCCGCCACAGCTTCTACGGAATCCCGCTGCTGGAAAAGTACAAGGATGCAGGCGTGCTCAAGCCGTTTATGATATACACGCTTTCCGACGAGCAGTTTTCGCTCTCCGTTTCGGTGCAGAAGCCGGAGGGAGTTGAGGACAAATATTTTTACTTCGGTATAAATTTTTCGTGCTTCATCTACTGGGTCGGCCTTTGCGGCCTCGGCGGCGTTATCGGAGGACTGATAACCTTCGACACGACGGGGCTTGACTTTGCGCTGACTGCGATGTTCGTCGTCATGTTCCTGCAGCAGTGGAAGGAAAAGCGCAACCGCCCTGCCTGCGTTATCGGCATAGGCATAACGCTTTTGTGCCGTATATTCTTCGGCACGAGCGTGTTTCTCATCCCCTCGCTGCTCGGCATTCTGCTGATTTTCTGGATAGGGAGGGACAAACTGTGACGCTTACCGTAACTCAGACGCTTGTGACCATTGCGGCCATCGCCCTCGGCGTGCAGATATCCCGCTGGCTGCCGTTCGCTGCGTTTTCCGGCAAAAAGGAGCTGCCGGAGTTTATTAAATACCTCGGCAGGGTGCTTCCGCCCGCACTCATGGGGCTTTTGGTGGTTTACTGCTTCAAGAACACCCCGATACTCACGGGAAACCACGGCCTGCCGGAGCTTATCGCAACTGCGGTCGTTATCGGCACATATGCGTGGAAGGAAAATTTCCTCATCTCCGTCGGCGGCGGCACGGCGGTGTATATGATTCTAGTACAATTCGTATTCTAATTTTAGGGCGAACACAGACAAGGAGAAACCGGTTTTGACCGGCTCTTTTCCGCCCATACTTCACAAAAAAATCGGGTAATACACAAAGTATTGCCCGATTTTTGTTGTTTTGTCTGAACGAAAAATAGCTCGCTCAAAACTGCTGCGCACCCTGTAAAAGTGAAGTGCGCACCTCTATAAGGCGGAAAGCCTGTTTTACAGGGCGGATTATCCTCATCTGAGTCCACCCTTGTCGGCTTCGGCCGACTTTTTTTATTGTTCAAATCCTGTTTATTGCAATCGGTGATGCGCAATGGTATAATAAGCTATCTTCAAATCCGAAAGGAAACTTAAATTATGTGCGGAATAGTTGGCTTCGTCGGAAAAGAACAGGCAGCTCCCATACTCTTGGATGGGCTGGAAAGACTTGAGTACCGAGGCTATGACTCGGCAGGCATTGCCGTCGTTTCTCCCAAGCATGAGCTTCAGGTCAAAAAGGCAAAGGGCCGTCTGCAGGTGCTCAGCGATATAACTCAGGGCGGCAAGAGCGTTGAAGGCACGCTCGGCATCGGCCACACCCGCTGGGCGACCCACGGTGAGCCGAATGACATAAACGCCCACCCGCATTTAAGCGGCGACGGCAAGGTCGCAGTCGTGCACAACGGCATAATCGAAAACTATGTCGAGCTGCGTGACTTTCTCATCGGCAAGGGCTATAAGTTCTGCTCCGAGACCGACACCGAGGTCGTAACTCAGCTCATATCGTACTATTACGCCGAGTGCGGCGATATCCTGTGCGCCGTGTTCAAGGTGCTGCACCGCATCGAGGGCGCTTATGCGCTGGGCATTATCTGCGCCGACTGCCCGGATCGCTTTGTTGCCGCCCGCAAGGATGCGCCGCTGCTCATAGGCTACGGCGAGGGCTGCAATTTCATCGCCTCCGATGTAACTGCGATCATAAAGCACACCCGTGACATTTCCTACATGGAGGACGGCGAGGTCGCAGTCGTGACCGAAAGCGGCGTGCAGGTGTACGACAGCATGGAGGAGCCCATCGAGAAGGAGCACCATTTTGTCGACTGGGATGTCTCCGCTGCCGAAAAGGGCGGCTATGCCCACTTCATGCTCAAGGAGATCATGGAGCAGCCCGAGGCTATCCGCAAAACTGCGTTCAACCGCATAAGGGATAACCGCATCGTGCTTGAGGATCTCGAGATAGATGCAGACTATATTAAAAGCATAAGCAAGATATTCATAATCGCCTGCGGCTCGTCATATCATGTGGGTGTAGTCGGGAAGTACAACCTTGAGCGCTTGCTCAGAAAGCCCGTTGAGGTCTGTCTTGCGTCGGAATTTCGCTATTGCGATCCGCTCGTTGACGAGTCGACGCTCGTTATCGTCATCAGCCAGTCGGGCGAGACGCTCGACACGATGGCGGCACTGCGTGAGGCAAAGAGCCTCGGCGCTCACATTCTGTCGATAGTCAATGTCGTGGGAAGCTCGATAGCAAGAGAGTCCGACGATGTGCTCTACACTTGGGCAGGCCCCGAGATAGCGGTCGCAACGACAAAGGCATACTCTACCCAACTCGTGCTGCTCAATATGCTCGGCCTGTACTTTGCAGATATCCTCGGCACGGTCAGCGCAAAGGAGTATGCCGAGATGGTCGATGAGCTTCTGCGCCTGCCTGCGAAGATGGAGCAGATACTCGAGCATACCGACGATATCAAGCACTATGCTTCCAACTACTTTAACCACAACTCCGTGTTCTTCATCGGCCGAAATCTCGACTATGCGATGGGACTGGAGGGCTCGCTCAAGCTCAAGGAGATATCCTACATCCACTCCGAGGCATACGCATCGGGCGAGCTTAAGCACGGCACGATATCTCTCATCGAGGACGGCACGCTCGTCGTTGCCCTCGGCACATATGCTCCGCTGTTTGACAAGGCCATGAGCAATGTCGTTGAGGTGCAGGCGAGAGGAGCGGATGTCTTGGCGCTCACCACCGAAAGCCATGCTGCGGAGATGCGCAAGACGGTTGAGAATGTAATTACCGTACCCGAGTCACACACGATATTCCAGCCTTCTCTGGGGGTTGTGCCCTTGCAGCTTTTCGCCTACTATGTGGCGCTGCTGCGAGGCTGCGATATTGACAAACCCAGAAATCTTGCAAAGTCGGTGACAGTTGAGTAATTGAAAAGTTTATTGGCATTTGTTGCGTGCGTGGTCTGTAAGATCACGCACGGAATTTTAAGGCTTCTAAACAAAGGAGGAACGGCACTTCCGGGCAAGCTTGCGCTCAAAATTTGCCCCGAGGTGCTGGAACTGACATCCCGTGGGGTGAGCACGCTCATGGTCACGGGTACAAACGGAAAGACCACCTCTGCCAGAATGGCGGAAACGGCGCTGGGTAACGCCGGACTTGACGCATTTTCAAACCGGTCGGGTGCAAACCTCATCGGCGGCATTGCCTGTGAGTTTATCGAGAATACAAGCATTTTCATGCGCCCGAAGAAAAAATGGGCGGTCATCGAGTGCGACGAAGCGGCGTCTCGGCGGGTGTTCGCCGAGACCAGACCTAAGGCAGTGCTGGTGACGAATCTGTTCAAGGATCAGCTCGACCGCTACGGCACGGTGACAACGCCCCGAGACGCAATTGCACAGGGGGTAAGCGCCACGCCAGATACGCTCGTGTGCCTGAACGCCGACTGCCCGATGGCGGCGAGCATAGCCGATAAGGTGCCGAACAAAGTTTTGTGGTACGGCCTGTCGACGGGCGATAAGCTCTCGCCCGAGAGCGGCGAGGAAAGCCGCTGCCCGAAGTGCGGCGCAAGGCTTGAATACAGCTATGTGACCTACGCAAACTTAGGCGGCTTTCGCTGCCCGAAGTGCGGCGCACGGCGGCATGATACGCTTGTCACGATGAGCGATGTTCTACCCGACGGAAGCTTCGTCATATCAGACGGCAGAGAGAAAACACTTGCCGAATGTGCGCTCCCGGGGCTATATAATATATACAACGCCGTAGGCGTGACTGCGCTCATGACGGCGGCGGGCGTTGAGCTGCGGCATACGCTGAAAGCCGTTAAGAGCTTCGAGTGCGGCTTCGGACGAATGGAGGAGTTTGCCCTCGGCAAGGTCGGCGCAAGGATGATACTTATTAAAAATGCCGCTGCGGCAGATCAGACGCTCGAGACGATAAAAAGCGACAAAAGCGCAAAATCCCTCGTTTTCGTCATAAACGACAGGCCTGCCGACGGCACGGATATCTCTTGGCTGGACGATGCCGATTTCGGCGTGATACGGCGTATGAGAAACCTCAGGAATGTCTACTGCACCGGCGACAGAGCCGAGACCATGGCGCAGCGTCTTGAGCGTGAGAGCATCGGGTGCGAGACAATTTTAAATTACGCACAGCTGATAAAATGCCTCCGAAACGAGGATGCGTTTATCTATATACTTCCGACATACACCGCCATGCTTGAGATGCGGCAAGAGCTTGTGCGCAGGCTGGGCGGCAAAAACTTCTGGGAATAAAGATACAGGACGGAACAAATGATAAGATTTTATAACGGCAGGGTGCTGAGCTTCGTAAACGGCACCGAGATAACGAGTGACGAGGTGTGGACGGACGGCGGCAGCATATGCTATGTCGGACCCAAAAAGGCAGTTATGCCGCAGTTTGAACGGCAAATTGACCTTAACGGCGACCTGCTGCTCCCGGGCTTTAAAAATGCCCACACACATTCGGCGATGACCTTCCTGCGCTCGATGGCGGACGATATGCCGCTTGATAGGTGGCTAAACGAGCAGGTATTCCCCCGTGAGGCGAAGCTTTCACCGGATATGCTGTATGTCATGACGAAGCTCGCTATAATGGAGTACCTTTCAAGCGGCATCACCTCGAGCTTTGACATGTACTTCCACAACGACGCTTATGTAAAGGCAAATGTGGATGCAGGCTTCCGTACCGTCATCTGCGGTGCGCTCAACAACTTTGACCGTGACATCACGGCACTCGAGCGGGAGTATCTGCATTTTAACGACTGCAATGAGCTTATATCCTACCGCCTCGGCTTCCATGCCGAGTACACGACAAGCCTTGAGCGCATGGAGTATGTCGCCTCACTCACGCATAAATACAAAGCGCCCATGTTTGTCCACTCGTCCGAGACAAAAGGCGAGGTGCAAGGCTGCATCGAGCGCCACGGCGTAACGCCCACCGTGCTTTTTGATAAGCTCGGCATGTACGATTACGGCGGCGGCGGCTTCCACTGTGTGTATATGAGCGACGAGGATATCGATATATTCAAGCGCCGCGGGCTGTGTGCGGTGCTGAACCCGGCATCAAATCTCAAGCTCGCAAGCGGCATTGCACCGGTCACGAGGTTCCTTTCCGAGGGCATCGATCTTGCCATCGGCACGGACGGCGCTGCGTCAAACAATGCGCTCGACTTCTTCAGGGAAATGTACCTTGTGACGGCTTTGGCCAAGTACCGTGAAGCGGACGCTTCCGTGTGCGACGCAAACCGAGTGCTTGAAATGGCGTGCGTTGGCGGCGCCAAGGCGATGGGTTTAACGGCCTGCGACTGCATAGCCACCGGCAAAAAGGCGGATATGACGGTCATAAATCTGCACAGACCGAATATGCACCCGCTGAATAATATCAGCAAAAACATCGTTTACGCAGGCTCAAAGGAAAATGTGCGCCTGACGATGGTAAACGGCAAGATCCTGTACGAAAACGGCGAGTTTTTCATCGGCGAGGATGCCGGGAAGCTCTACGCCGAGGCAGATAAAATTTCGGAAGCGGTAAGATGAGAGAGATAGACCTTCATACACATACGAATATATCCGACGGCTCGGAAAGCCCAGCAGACGCCGTTGCGCACGCAAAGGCGCTCGGGCTCAAGGCCATCGCCATAACCGACCACGACACGGCAAACGGCGTGCCGGAGGCTAAGGCTGCCGGAGAAAAGCTCGGAATCGAGGTCGTAGGCGGCTTGGAGCTCGGCTGCGGCTGGCACGGCAAAGAGGTGCACATGCTTGCATACGATATCGACCCGCACGACGAAAAGCTCAACGGAACGCTTGAGTGGATAGTCACCGACCGTGACGAGCGCAACAAAAAGATGGTCGACCTCATGGCCAAGGACGGCATTATGATCGACATCGACCAGCTTAAGGCCGAGCACCCGGGCTCAATAATCGGCAGACCGCATTTTGCGCTGTGCCTTATCAGAGCCGGACTTGCCGACAGTGTGCAGGACGCATTTGTGCGATATCTTGACCCGGGCAGAAAGTATTATATCCGCAGGCACTTTCTCTCCGTTGAGGAGGCGGCGGAGCTCATAAGGGGAGCGGGCGGCGTGTCGGCCATTGCGCACCCAATGCAGTATAAGCTCGATGACGAGGGCATGAACGAGCTCATGGAGCGGGCACGGGATGCCGGCGTTTCGGGACTTGAATGCTACTACTCGGGCTACTCGCCCGAGGTCTGCGCACGCCTGAAAGCGCTTGCCGACGCTTACGGCTTCTGCGCCACCGCAGGCAGCGACTGGCACGGCAGCCACAAGCCGCACATCGAGATGGGCAGCGGCATGCACGGGGAGCTTTGTGCGCCATATGAGCTGCTGCGCAAGCTGCGTGAGCGTGAAAAATAAGCAAAAAGCCATGGCCTTTATCATGATAAGACCATGGCATTTTTTCATACCTATTGCAAATTGAAAAATACAGTGATAAAATATTAACAATTGAGGGAAAAGGAGAAAAATCATGCCGCATACGACAGCCATAGTCCTGACCTGCGTGTTCGCAGCCTTGGCGTTGGTCGCCACCGTTTTCGTGAAGAAAAGAACCCTGCGCATCGTACTTACGGCGGTCTGCGCCGTCGCAGCGCTGCTTTGCGTTGTGTGCGTCAGGCAAACGGCGCAGGACGATGAAATAAAAAAAGAAGCGCTCGAACGGGTGTCGGACGACATTGAGTTTGCGGGCGATATCATAGAGAGCACGAAGTTTTCCGGCTCGCAGGTGACATATCCCTATGAGGGCGGAGACGACGATGCGTACAAGCAGCTCACGGACAATCAGAAAAAGCTCTATGACGAGATACTGCCCAAGGTACGGAAAATTGAGGACTTTACATACACCGCCGAGGAGTACGGCTATGATACGCTGGACGATCTTCTCATCGTCATGGGTGCGCTAAATCAGGATTACCCCGAGCTTGAGCTGTATTTCCTCATCTCCGAGGTCATTGACGGCGACATGACGACGGCACTCACCTCACACTACTTTATGCCCGGAGGCGGTGATGTTACGACCGCAGAGCAAAAGAATAAGCTCCGGCACGAGCTTGAGGTGTTCGACGCCGAGTGCGACGCAATTGTCGCCGGTATGCCGGAGGGGTTGAGCACCTACGATAAATACCGCTATCTCGCCGTGGTCATATCGCTCAGGACGACCTATGACTACGACAGCGTCGGCGGAACGCAGATAGGCACCGCCTACGGTGCGATAGAGGGCGGCCACTCGATATGCCAGGGCTACTCACGGGGCTTTGAGTACCTGTGCAAAAAGGCAAACCTGTGGTGCAAAACGGTTAGCGGCGAATCCCGCAATGTGTCGCACGCATGGAATCTTGTGCGGCTTGAAAGCGGCACATACCATGTCGATGTCACATGGTCCGACGGCTATGATATTCCACCCGACGGCCTTGATTGGTTCGACTATTTCATGCTCACGCAGGATGAGATACTCATAGACCACGACATTGAGGACGGCACCGTCGCCACCGGCACGCATATCGACCCGCCGATATGAAAAGATGGCAGACAAGCTGTCTGCCATCATAGAATTTAATTTCAAATTTCAGAAGATATCCTGCACAACTCTCTCGGGGGGAACTTCGAGGAGCGAGGGGTCGGAGATAAAGCGGTTTATATACTTAAACACGGTCGCATAGTAGTGACCGTCGACGGTACGCTCGTCCATGACGAACTTGCCGTCAACATACTTTCGCTCAACGGGAACGCCGTTGCGGTCAAGCTCGACCGCTTTGCGCTTTGCACCGAACGAGATGAACACCGGCAGAGTGCCGAAGTTGTAGATATGATGATAAATGGGACCGATGCCGAGCGAGCCGAGGTCGGTGATTATCATCGAGCCGTGGAATGGGCTGACATCGAGCATATTCTTCGGCAGCAGGCCGAAGTAATCGCCGACCTTGAGCAGCCAAATGAGGAAGCGGATGAGGAAGCGGGGCATCTTGGCAAACTTGTTTGCAAACTCCTCCGTGCCGTTGTCCTCATCGGAGGTTTTGATCTTCTCTATCTCCTCGTTCATCTTACGGTAGACATCGAAGATGGTGTCTGTGGGGTCAAACTCGACCTTGATGGTGGTCTCGGTAGCGTCGATAGCAAGGCTTCTCTTGACCGTCAGCACGACCTCAATGGTATTGCGGGCGTACACCCGGCGGCCGACGACAAAGCGGTTGAGGGCGGGCAGCTCTGCAATGGCCCTGACATAGGCTGCGATGAAAAGATGCAGCATGCCGATGCCCTTGTAGCCGTTGAGACGCTGCTGCCTGAACCAGCGGTCGGCGTTTGTTATCTCAAACGATTCCTGGTAATAGTTGCATGCATCGTTTCTGTGCGGCATTATGTAGGGAATGAAGTTGAAAAAGCCGTTGAGTGAACGGATACGGCGTCCGTCGACACGGTCTCCGCTGCGCCTGCGATAGTTGTTAGCCATTTATTAAGCCTCCCGGCGAAGTATTTCAAAATTTTGATTCAATTCCACACTTGCATTATATAAGTTATCTCGAAGTTTTGCAAGCGAAAATTAGAATTATTTACACAAACTCGACCGATAGAACGAAAACAACAAATATTAACGAGAAATTAACGCCTGTACGGTTGCGAATTAAATGTCAATGTTGGCAGAACAGAGCGTTAATTTGCAAACTATATCGGCATATCAAGGCTTTTAGCCGAGGGACGGCCCGACGACAGAATTGACGAAGTTTTGACCATCTCAATTGATTTGATTTTGTCAAACAAAGTGCCGAAAAATCCTTGTTTTTCAGGGCATATTTTGTTATCATGCACATACTGACTGTTATAGAAACTGTTACAGTTGTTGATTGTATAAAATTTCGGAAAGGGGGATGCTCTGATGCCGTTTGAAGCGATAGTTGATGTTTCTCTGGCGGAGGATAGAGCCAAGCAGATCGTGGATGATGCTCAGGCGGAGGCCAAGCGCATCGTTGCCGAGGCGGAGGTTTTCAGCAAGGCCGATCAGGAGAAGGCGGTGCTGAAGGCAAAGGACGCGGTCGACGAAATGATAAGCCGCACCGAGGCCAAGGCTGCCGAGGAGATCGAAAAAATCAATAGTGCTGCCGAAACCAAGGTTGCGGTACTCAACGCCAGAGCCGACAAGCGAATCACAAGCACGGCGACTATGGTCGTAGAAAGGATCGTGAACAGTTAATGGCCATCGTAAAAATGAAAAAGCTGAGGCTGATGGCTGTTCGGGATCAGAAGGAAGAGCTGCTCAAGCAACTGATGATTTTCGGCTGTGTTGAGCTTCGGGAGCCGGAAAATGACGGCATTGCCCCGGAGCTTTCTCAGTATTTAAGCCGGGAGTCGAGCGGCGTTTCCGAGCGCAGAGCCGAAAAGGCGCTTTTGCAGCAGGCTATCGGAGTGCTCAATACATACGCACCGGCGAAAAGCCCGCTGCTGTCGGCAAAGCCCGATGTGGCGCTTTCGGAATTTCTCAACAGAGAGAGCCTCGAAAAATATCGCAGCGTGGCCGAGGGTCTTATCGCCGATGAGGACAGGATAAAGCGCATCGGCACGGAGGAAAGCCGTGTAAGGGGACTTATAGAATCTCTTGCACCGTGGCTGAGCTTCGACTGCCCCTTGGAGACCGAGGGCACTCGGGACAGCATCATGTTCCTTGGCGCATGTCCGGCAAAGGCATCGCTCGATGACATTAAGGCAAGACTTGCCGAGGCAGCCGACGAGGCGGAGATATTTGAGGTATCAAAGGATAAGCTCCAGCACTACCTCGTTTTACTCAGCCACCGCTCGCAGCATCTAAAGGCGCTTGAGGCGCTCAGGGACTACAACTTCTCGATCATGAGCTTTTCCGGCATGACCGGCACACCGAGAGAGTGCACCGACGGATATAAGGCCGAGCTCAGGGCGCTTGCCAAGGAGAAAAAGCAGCTTATCGAGGATGTCAAGTCAAAGGCAGAGCACAGAGCGGCACTTGAGCTTTGGGCGGACAGAGCCGACACCGACATCGCCTTCTGCGAAGCCGAGGATAAGCTTATGGGAACGCAAAGCACCGTCGTTTTAGACGGCTGGTTTCCGGCAGAGAAAGAGACCGAGCTTGAAAAGCTTCTCGGCAAATTTGACTGCGCATATGAGGTCAGCGAGCCGACCGAGGAGGAATACCCCGTCGTGCCGGTGCAGCTTAAGAGCAACAGGCTGACGAACTCGATGAACATGATAACCAACATGTACAGCCTGCCGGCATACAACGGTGTTGACGCAAACCCGATGATGGCGCCGTTTTTCATAATCATCTACGGACTTATGATGGCCGATATCGGCTACGGTCTCGTGATGGTGCTGGCTGCCATAGTTGCAATGAAGAAGATAAAGCCCAAGGGCGGCACGCTTGCTTTCTGTGAGCTGCTGTTGTATGCGGGCATATCGACCATGGTAATGGGCGCACTGACAGGCGGCTTCTTCGGCGATATCCCGTACCGCTTGGTGCATCTTATAAACCCCGCCTCCACATGGGCGGGACTGCCGTATCTGTTCAGCCCCGTAAATGACAGCAACACCGTGCTCTACGGCTCGCTGGTCGTCGGACTTCTGCACCTTAACACCGGCATGGTGATAAGCTTTGTGGAAAAGTGCAAGGCGGGCAATGTGCTTGACGGTCTGTTCGAGGAGGGCTCACTGTGGGTCATCCTCATCGGCGGCATTATGTGGGGCAGCACGATGCTGTTTACCTCCGCTCCGGCGGTGCTCGGAACGGTCGGCATGGTGATAATCATCGTCGGCAGCGTGCTTTTGCTGTTCGGCGCAGGCCGCCACTCGAAGGGCATCTTCGGCAAGCTCGGCTCAGCGTTCGGCTGTATCTACAATACGCTGACGGGCTGGTTCGGCGATGTACTGTCGTACTCCCGTATCATGGCGCTCATGCTTGCAGGCGGCGTTGTCGCTCAGGTTTTCAACACCATTGCGCTCATGCCCGCAGAATCGGGCGGACTGAATGTCTTGACGGTCTTGGCGTTCTTGGCCATCTTCATTATCGGCCATGCGCTCAACTTCGGACTTAACCTTTTGGGCTGCTTCGTCCACGACCTGCGCTTGCAGTGTCTTGAGTTCTTCGGCAAGTTCTATGTCGACGGCGGCAAGCCGTTTATGCCGCTCAAGGTCAACTCCAAGTATTACGATGTAATAGAATAAAAAACACATATATAAATTTAGGAGGATATCATAATGGAATTTCTGAACACCATCGGCGGTTACGCCATTGCACTTTTCGGCGCAGGTATGGCTGCGTTTCTCGCTTGCGTAGGCTCGGCTAAGGGTACCGGCATCGCCGGTGAGGCAGCTGCGGGACTGGCGGCAGAGGATCCCAGCAAGTTCGGTAAAGCACTTATCATCCAGGTCATCCCCGGCACTCAGGGTCTGTACGGCTTCGTTATCTGGTTCCTCGCTTTCGGCAAGCTCGTTCCGGGCATGACCGTTGAGCAGGGCATGCAGGTGTTCAGCGCATGTCTGCCCATCGCCATCGGCGGTCTGCTTTCCGCAGTCGCACAGGGCAAGGTCGCAGCGGCATCCATCAACATTCTTGCAAAGAAGCCCGACGACTGGTCCAAGGGCATGATCTTCTGCATCATCGTTGAGTTCTACGCAATTTTGTCCCTGCTGGCATCCTTCCTTATGCTCAACGGCCTGAGCTTCTGATAAAAAGCAAGGAGTTAGATGTATGAAAGGCACTGAAAAGATCATTGCCCATATAGAAAGCGACGCCAAGGCTCAGGCTCAGGCGCTGCTTGATGAGGCAAACAAAAAAGCGGAAGAAATTCGCAGTGCCGGCGAGAAAGCAGCGCAGGAGGCTTACGACAGGCTCATTCGTGAGGGCGAGGCCGAGTGCGAGGCGCTGTACGGCCGCAAGCTCCGTATGGCCGAGATGGAAGCCAAGAAGAGCGTTCTGGGCGCAAAGCAGGAAAGAGTGGTCGAGACCTTTGCAAAGGCCGTATCGCTCCTGTGCGAGCTGCCCCGGGACAAATATGTGGCTTTGTTCGCCGAAATGGCAGCCAAGGTGTCGCAGACCGGCACGGAGACGATGTACTTCTGCAAAAACGATAAAGACGAATGCGGACAGCGCATAGCAGACAAGGCAAACGAGCTGCTGGCAGCCCAAGGCAAGGTAGGAAAGCTCACGGTCGCAGGCGAGCCGGTCAACATCTGCGGCGGCTTTGTTCTCATAGAAAACGGAATAGAGCTCAATTGCAGTGCGGAAATGCTCGTCGACCGCTGCCACAAGACCATGGTGGCCGAGGTTGCAAATGTGCTGTTTGAATGAGCATGCCCCGAAAGGGAGGTTAAGATTTGGCTAACAAAAAGTGTAATAAAAAAGATTACCTGTGCCTGTCGGCCATGCTCAGAGCCAGAGAAGCCAAGATGCTCACCGGAGAAAAGGCCGAGCGTATGCTCTCGGCTCAAAGCTTCGAGGAGGCGGCAAAGCTTCTGTGCGACAGCGGATATGAGGACATGTCCGCAATGAGCGCAAAGGATATAGAGCAGGCGCTTTCCCGCCGTCAGGCCGAGATGTTCGCTGAGCTCGGACGGCTCGCACCCGACAAGACGGTCATCGATGTGTTCCGTGTCACATATGACTACCACAACGCAAAGACCGTCATAAAAACCGGCGACACGAGAACGGATCTATTAAGCCCCTGCGGCAGAGTAAAGCCTGAAACCATGGTCGAGTGCATATCTGCCGACAGCTTTTCGGCACTGCCAAAGGAGCTTGCGAAAGCCGCCGCCTCGGCAAAGAGCATCCTCGCCAGAACGGCAAACCCCCAGCTTGCCGACTTTGAGCTCGACAGAGCCTGCTATAAGGAAATGCTCGACATGGCCAAGGACACCGGCAGCGGATTTTTAGTCGGCTATGTGAAGCTTGTCATCGACAGCATCAATCTGCGCAGCGCAGTGCGCACCGTGAGGATGCGCAAGGACGCAGACTTCCTGTTCGCAGCGCTCATCCCGGGCGGCAATGTGGACATCGACCGTGTTTGCGCAGCAAGCACCTCCGAGGAAGCGCTCTCGGCGCTGTACGCTAATACGATACTCGAAAAGGCAGCCGTGTGCGGCGCACAGGCCACTGCCGGCGGCAGAATGACCGATTTCGAGAAGGCCTGCGACAATGCCGTGACCGAGTATCTTAAAAAGGCAAAGCTCGTTGCCTTCGGCGAGGAGGCCGTGACGGCCTTCATCGCTGCGCAGGAGACCGAGATTACCGCCGTCAGGATGATACTCACCGGCCGTCTTGCGGGTATCGCACCGGAGACTATACAGGAAAGGCTGCGTGATCTATATGCTTAAAATTGCGGTCATCGGCGGTCGTGAGACCGTCATGGGCTTTACTGCTCTCGGCCTTGAGGCATATCCCGTTGCGGATGCCGCCGAGGCAAAGAGCGTTCTGCGCAGTCTGACCCGTGAGCGGGAGGATGTTGCGATAATCTACATCGAGGAAAACCTCGCCGCCGAGCTAGGCTCGGAGATAGACAAATATAAGGACAGCCCCATGCCTGCGATAATCCTTATCCCGGGCAGAGAGGGCAGCCTCGGCTTGGGTCTGTCGGCTCTTAATGCTGCGGTCGAGCGTGCGATAGGCACGAATATCCTTGAAAATAATTAAGGAGAGAAAATAATGAGCGGAACTATAACTAAAGTTTCCGGCCCGCTTGTGGTCGCAGAGGGTCTGGCTGACGCCAATGTATCCGATGTCGTCCGTGTCGGCTCCCAGAGACTTATCGGAGAAATCCTGAATATGACCGGCGACAAGGCCTCCATCCAGGTTTACGAGGAGACCTCCGGCATCGGACCGGGCGCAGTCGTCGAAAGCACGGGCATGCCCATGTCCGTTGAGCTCGGACCGGGTATGCTGGAGAACATCTATGACGGCATCCAGAGACCCCTGCCCGAGATCAGAGAGCGTGTCGGCTCCACCATCAGCAGAGGCGTTGATGTTCCGGCACTTAACCGTGAAAAGAAATGGGAGTTCACTCCCGTTGCAAAGGTCGGCGACAAGCTTTCCGGCGGCGATGTCATAGGCACAGTGCAGGAGACCAGCGCAATACTTCACAAAATAATGGTGCCTCCCACCATGAGCGGTACCGTCGTTTCCATCGAGGCCGGTACCTTCACCGTTACCGAGACCGTCGCCGTTATCGAGGACGGCAACAAGGTGCGCCATGAGCTTAGCATGATGCAGAAGTGGCCGGTTCGTATAAACCGCCCGTATGCAAAGAAGTTCATGCCCTCAAGACCCATGAACTCCGGCCAGCGTATCATCGATACGCTCTTCCCCATCGCAAAGGGCGGCACGGCGGCAGTCCCCGGCCCCTTCGGCTCGGGCAAGACCGTTGTCCAGCACCAGCTTGCAAAGTGGTCGGATGTTGATATCGTCGTTTACATCGGCTGCGGCGAGCGAGGCAACGAGATGACCGATGTTCTCATGGAGTTCCCCGAGCTTACCGACCCCCGCAACGGCGAGCCTCTTATGAAGCGCACCGTGCTTATCGCAAACACCTCCGATATGCCCGTTGCAGCCCGTGAGGCATCCATCTACACCGGCATCACCATCGCAGAATACTTCCGCGACATGGGCTACGATGTTGCGGTTCTGGCCGACTCCACCTCCCGTTGGGCAGAGGCTCTGCGTGAGATGTCCGGCCGTCTCGAGGAGATGCCCGGCGAGGAAGGCTACCCCGCATACCTCGCATCCCGTATCGCACAGTTTTACGAAAGAGCAGGCTGCGTAGAGTGCCTCGGCGCCGACGAGCGTCACGGCTCGGTCACCGCAATAGGCGCTGTCTCGCCTCCGGGCGGCGACATTTCCGAGCCTGTCTCACAGGCGACCATGCGTATAGTCAAGGTCTTCTGGGCGCTTGATTCTTCGCTGGCCTACGCCCGCCACTTCCCGGCTATCAACTGGCTGACCTCATACTCGCTGTATGTAGACACCCTTGCACCTTGGTACAAGAACGAGTTCGGCGAGGAGTACATGGCAAACAGAGATAAGGCCATGCACATTCTCCAGGAGGAAAGCGAGCTTCAGGAGATCGTCCGTCTTGTCGGACAGGACGCACTCAGCCCCGCCGACCGCCTGACCATGGAGACTGCCAAGATGCTGCGTGAGGACTTCCTGCAGCAGAACGCATTCGTCGACGAGGATGCATATTCCTCCTACGACAAGCAGTTTGAGCTCATGAACCTCATCCTGAGCTTCGACAGGCTCGGCAGAGAGGCTCTTTCCAAGGGCGCACCCATGAAGAAGCTGTTTGCCATATCCGCAAGAGAGAAGATCGGCCGTGCCAAGATGGTCGCTCCCGACAAGTACGAGCAGGAGTACGAGGCAATACTCGACCAGATGCGAGCCGAGATCGACGAGGTCATTGCCGGAGGTGAAGACGCATGATAAAAGAGTACAAAACTATTAGAGAGATCGCCAGCCCCCTTATGGTCGTCGACCGTGTCGAGGGCGTCACATATGACGAGCTGGCGGAGATAGAGCTTCCTAACGGCGAGGTTCGCCGCTGCAAGGTGCTCGAGGTAGACGGCGACCGTGCCGTCGTACAGCTGTTTGAATCGGCGCAGGGCATCAACCTTGCCCAGACCAAGGTACGCTTTCTCGGCCACCCGCTGGAGCTTGCCGTTTCCGAGGATATGCTCGGTCGTGTCTTCAACGGCATGGGCAGACCCATCGACGGCGGCCCGGATATCATCGCCGACGCTTACCGTGACATTAACGGTCTGCCGATGAACCCGGCTGCCCGTGCATATCCTGCTGAGTTCATTCAGACCGGCGTTTCCGCAATTGACGGCCTTAACACCCTCGTAAGAGGTCAGAAGCTGCCCATTTTCTCCGCATCCGGCCTTCCCCATGCGGCTCTTGCGGCTCAGATCGCCCGTCAGGCGAAGGTCCTCGGCGACGGCGAAAACTTCGCTGTCGTGTTTGCCGCAGTCGGCATCACCTTTGAGGAGTCCGAGTACTTTATCAACGACTTCAGACGCACCGGCGCGATCGACCGTACCGTCATTTTCTCGAACCTCGCAAACGACCCCGCCGTCGAGCGTATCGCAACGCCCCGTATGGCGCTGACCGCTGCCGAGTATCTGGCGTTTGAGAAGGATATGCAGGTGCTTGTCATTATCACCGATATCACAAACTACGCCGAGGCTCTGCGTGAGGTCTCCGCAGCAAAGAAGGAGGTCCCCGGCCGCCGTGGTTACCCCGGCTACCTGTACACCGACCTTGCCACCATGTACGAGCGTGCAGGCCGCCGCATCGGTCATAAGGGCTCCATCACCATGATCCCCATCCTGACCATGCCCGAGGACGACAAGACCCACCCCATTCCCGACCTTACCGGCTACATCACCGAGGGTCAGATAATCCTCTCCCGTGACCTCCACCGTAAGGGTATTGTCCCGCCCATCGATGTTCTCCCGTCGCTGAGCCGACTGAAGGACAAGGGCATCGGCGTCGGCAAGACCCGTGAGGACCATGCAGGCACGATGAACCAGCTGTTTGCCGCCTACTCACGAGGCAAGGAGGCAAAGGAGCTCATGACCATACTCGGCGAGGCCGCCCTCTCCGACGACGACAAACTGTTTGCAAAGTTTGCCGAGGAGTTTGAGAAGGAGTATGTCAATCAGGGCAACACCACTAACCGAAGCATCGAAGAAACTCTCGACCTCGGCTGGAAGCTGCTGAGCATCCTGCCCAGAGCAGAGCTCAAGCGCATCAAGCCCGAGTTTATCGAGAAATACATGAAGTGAGGGGGCGGCTTTAATGGCAGGCACCACGATAACCCCCACAAGAATGATGCTCAAGCAGCTCAAGGGCAGACTCAAGACCGCCCGCCGTGGCCATAAGCTGATGAAGGATAAGCGTGATGAGCTTATGCGCAGGTTTATGGACATTGTGCGGCTGAACAAGCAGCTGCGTGAGCGTGTCGAGTCGGGCCTTACGGCATCGTTTGCGTCATTGCAGGTCGCAAGCGCCATCATGTCGCCGGAGGTTTTAGAGCAGGCACTGTTGTACCCCCGCCAGAGCGTCGAGCTCGGCGTCACATTCAAAAACATCATGAGCGTCAATGTGCCGGAGTATTCGTTCCACACGAAGAACAACGACCCGTCGGAGATATACCCATACGGCTTTGCGCAGACCTCGGGCGAGCTTGACGATGCGCTCGAGCAAATGGCAAAGGTGTTTGAGGATATGCTTGAGCTTGCACAGGTCGAAAAGACCATGCAGCTTTTAGCCGAGGAGATAGAAAAGACACGCCGCAGGGTAAACGCCCTTGAGTATGTCATGATCCCCGAGCTTGAGGAGAATATCCGCTACATCACCATGAAGCTTGAGGAGAACGAAAACTCCACAAAGGTTCGCCTTCTCAAGGTCAAGGAAATGGTTCTGGAGAACGCTCATAAATATTCGACATAACAAAAAGTCCCGATTTGCACTGCAAATCGGGACTTTTTGCGTCAAATTCAGTTATAAATAACGAGTGCGAGGAACACGACGGGTTCGTCGTTGTTGTTTCTTATCGAGTGACCCTCGCCGTCGGGGCAGAAGGCGGTGTCGCCTGCGCCGAGGGTGACGGTCTTACCGTTGTCACTGTACTCGGCAACGCCGGAGAGCATGTGGTAAAACTCGCCGTCACCGGTATGTAAATGCCAGCCTATCTCGCTGCCCTTGGGCAGAGTGGTTATCGAAAACACACGACCCTTGTTATAAAGCTCCTCGGGATTTTCGATGAGGCGGAAAAACTGCGCACTGCCTTCGCCGCCCTGAACGCCGATAACGGTCTCGACCTTGTGTTCGCCTTTTCTGGTTATCATGATAAAACCTCCTTAGTCACGGCGGTTTCCGCCGACAATGATAAGAAATCTGAGTAGCTGCATTAGCGAGACCGCAAGCGCCGCAACATAGGTCATGGCAGCAGCCGAGAGCACCTGCTTTGCCTGCTTGAACTCCTCGCCGGTCAAAAGATTAGTCTCCTCGATGGTGTTTAATGCCCTGCGGCTTGCGTCAAACTCCGTCGGCAGCGTCACCAGCTGAAAAACGGTGCTCAGACCGAAGCAGGCGACACCGACATAGGCGAGAATGATGAAGATATCGCCGAACGATGCAAGCAGCAGACCGATAATGATGAGCGGTACGGAAATTTTTGCGCCGATGTTCGTTATCGGAACGATGGCGGTGCGGATCTTCACGGGCGCATAGTTCGTTGCGTGCTGTATGGCGTGCCCCACCTCGTGGCAGGCAACGCCGACGGCAACGGTCGAGGTGCTGCCGTACACATCGTCAGACAAACGCACGACATTCGTGCTCGGGTCGTAGTGGTCGGTGAGCGAGCCGGAGATATGCTCGATGCGGACATTGGTAAGCCCGTTGCGGTCGAGCACCCAGCGGGCGGCCTGCGCACCGGTTATCTGCCGTGAGTTATAGCTGTTTTTGTACTTTTCAAATGTCCTGTTCACTTTGGCGCTTGCCCACATGGCAAACAGCACGGCAGGCAGGACAAGAACGATATATGTCCAGTCAAGATACATGTTTTACATCCCCAGTTCTTCGTTTATGAGCACGACCTCGACGCTCTCCATCTCCATCATCGGCCCCCACATGACCAGCATGGCACGGCAGATGCGCTCGGGCGAGCGGCAGTCGTGGCACTTGCCGTCGATCTTGCACGGCGTTTTGACATCAAAGCGGGTCGCATTCTGCGTTGCGGCGACATTGCGGGCACGGTACACGGCAGAGTCAAAATCATCGCAGAGCTTGTTCACACCGGCTACGATGAACACACGCTTCCTGCCGAAGGCAAGTGCCGCAAGGCGGTTGCCCTTGCCGTCGATGTTTACGATCTCGCCCGTCTCGGCGATGGCATTTGCGCTTGAGATAAACACCTTGGCGTCAAGCTCGTGCTTTAAGGTCTCGTCGCCGGGCTCGACCCAGTGCCAGTAGACCTCGTTTCCGCAGTCAACGAGCTTTTCATAGAGCCCCATCTGCTGAGCGGTCTTGCAGCCGCCGATTCCGACGGTGGTGTCATGGATCTTGCCCGTGAGATATTCGGCGGCTTCTTCCTTGGTCTCAAAGCGGCTCACCTCAAAGCCACGGCGCTCAAGATTTTTAACGGTTTTCTCGATATCCATATGTATACCTCCAAACACAAAACAGGTTTGACTAATTATATAGCCAAACGGCTTATTTATCAAGACGCTTTTCCATCTCACGCACAAGCTCGGATGCCGAAACGGCAAGCTCCCGGGCAAGCTCGGTGTCGGCGGCGTTTGCAAAAATGCGCACGGCGGCAGCGTCCGGCACGGCGCTTATACAAAGCTCGTAGTCAGAGCCGCGAAAGCAAAAGCCGTCGTCAAACTCTGCGCCCATATCCATGAACGCAGCGCAGATGCGGTCCATGAGCCGGGCTCGGTCGGTGCAGACGACCTGCTCACGGTGCATGAATTTTCTCTCCTCGCCGTGCGGTTTCTCGTTGGTCGGGGACTTTTCAAAGCCGCCTGCAAGCTCGACATTCAGCTTGCCGTCGAGCGCATCGACGCAGCACTGATAGTAGCTTTTCGGCGTGCCGATATCGCACCAGTAGCCATCGAGCGGGCAGCCGAGAAGCTTTTCCTCACGGTCTAGCAGTGCGGGAAAAAGATCCTTTGCAAAGTCAAAGACCGTGTTCTCCGGCACGAGCTCCATCGCTTTGGGCGACACGATGTAAACACCGGTGTTCACGAGGTTTGTAACCACATGCTCCCAGCCGGGCTTTTCGATAAACGAGTGCACGCAGTGATCCCTGCCGCACAGCGCAAGCCCGTAGCGCAAAGGCTCCGAGTGTGGGTACAGCGCAATGGTCACGGCGGGGCGGTGCTCGGCATGGGCTTTCATGAGCTGCGTCAGGTCAAAATCGCAGGCTGCGTCGCCGCTTATGACGAGAAAATCATCGTTTCCGTAGAAATCGGCGCAGTTTTTTACGCCGCCTGCCGTGCCGAGAGCCTCGTTTTCCACCCTATATTGCATGTTAACGCCCAGCCTTTCGCCGCTGCCGAAGCAGCTTTTTATATCCTCGGGTCTGTATTTTAAGCTTGCGCAGATATCGGTAATGCCGTGCTTTTTTAAAAGCAGCACGATATGCTCCATGACCGGCCTGCCGCACAGCGGGACTAAGGGCTTCGGCGTGTCGCCGCTCACGGGCTTCAGGCGCTTTCCCTCGCCGCCTGCCATAATTATCGCTTTCAAATGCATCACGCTCCCGATGCTATTTTGCGCACGGAAGCAAAATTTATTATTCTTTTGCTGTTGTAATCATGGCAATACTTTGATATAATTTAATATCAATTTGTACTTGCGGAGACAAAAATGAAAAAGAACAACTCACAAAGCGTGTTTGAACCGAATACGATGCCGTTCCTGTTTTTCCTCATCGTGTTCGCCGTTGCGACGCTGATACTTAAATATTACTACCTTGCCGCAGCCGAGGGCGTTGCGATCCTTGCGCTTATAATCTATTCGTTTATAAACCGCAGCCGCAAGCGTAAGGCGCTCAAGGCGTATATAGAGTCGGTGACCTACGACACGGAGACGGCAAAGAACAATACGCTCATGAATTTTCCGCTGCCCATCGTCGTTTTTAGATTAAACGACTCACGCATCGTGTGGGGCAACGAGAAGTTTTTCTCGATATGCGGCCTTAACGGCGTGCGAACCGACCGCAGCGTTGCCGAGCTCGTACCCGAGTTTTCCGGCAAGTGGCTCATGGAGGGCAAAAGCCAGTGCCCGAACCTGCTGTCTGTCGGCGGCAGAAAATATCAGATATGTGGCAACATCGTGCGCTCGGCAAAGGATGACGGCGACCAGAACTTTATGGGCATCGCCTATTGGATAGATGTCACCGATTACGACGATATCCGCCACGAGTATGAGATATCCCGTCCCATTGCGGCGGTCGTGACGATAGACAACTATGACGAGCTGATGAAAAATCAGCCCGAGCGTGCCAGAAACGACCTGCGTGATGCGATAGGAGACAAGCTTGCCCAGTGGGGCGAGGATAAGGACGGCATACTCATCCGTTTTGACCGTGACCGTTACCTCATGGTGTTTGAGGAGCGCTACATGCAGGGCGTGATAGACGAAAAATTCAGGCTCTTAAACGATGTGCATCAGATAGCAAACTCCGTCGGCATCCATGCGACCCTGAGCATCGGCATAGGCCGTGATGCGGCAAACCTCAGCGAGGCGCTCCAGTTTGCGATGCTCGCAAGCGACATGGCACTCAGCCGAGGCGGCGACCAGGCGGTCATCAAAAACCGCTTCAATTTTGATTTCTTCGGCGGTAAGGTCAGCGAGAGCGACACGAGAACGAAGGTCAAGTCCCGAGTGATGGCAAATGCGCTCGATTCGCTTGTCCAAGACGCATCGCAGGTGCTCGTCATGGGTCACCGCTTCAGCGATATGGACAGCATCGGCGCAGCCGTTGCCGTGTGCATAATCGCCCGCAAAAACGGCATAAAGGCAAACATTGTTGCCGACACGGAAAAGACCATGGCAAAGTCGCTTGTTGAGATGCTTGTGAAAACGCCCGAGTATAAGGATGTGTTCATAAACGCTCAGGAGGCGATGCTCACTGCCGACAGCAAGACCCTCCTCGTTGTTGTGGACACAAACCGTCCCGAGCAGGTCGAGGATCTGCGCCTGCTGCAGTCGTGCAACAAGGTGGCGGTCATCGACCATCACCGCAGAGCGGCAACTTATATCGATAACGCCGACCTCAGCTACATTGAGCCTGCATCGTCGTCGACCTGCGAGCTCATGGCGGAGATGCTTGAGGTAGCCCTCGATGAGCCGAAGCTTCTGCCGTGCGAGTCGGAAGCGCTGCTCTCCGGCATCGTTTTAGACACCAAGAGCTTTACCCTGCGTACAAATTATCGCACCTTTGACGCTGCGGCGTTCCTGCGCAGAGCGGGAGCAGACACCGTCGATGTCAAGAAGCTCATGCAGAGCGGCCTTGAGCAGACGGTCGAAAAGTATAAGATACTCCAAGGCGCACGGCTTTACCGCTCCATGGCGGTGGCGATACCGGACAAGCCGCATAACAGAGTTGTCGCAGCGCAGGCTGCCGATGAGCTTTTGAATGTTGCAGGTGTCGAGGCCTCGATGGTCATGTACCCGACCGACGACGGCGGCGTGTTCGTCTCGGCAAGGTCAATTGGCGATGTGAATGTGCAGCTTATTATGGAACGGCTCGGCGGCGGCGGCAACAGAGCGGCTGCTGCGGCGCAGCTTAGTGATATCAGCTTACAGGACGCTGCAAAGAAGCTCTTTGCGGCGATAGATGAATATATGGATTCGTGATAAATCACGGGAAAGGATAAAAATATGAAGGTCATTTTCAATGTTGATGTCAAGGGCAAGGCCAAGAAGGGTGAGCTCAAGGAGGTCTCCGACGGTTACGCTCGCAATTACCTGCTGCCGAGAAAGCTTGCCAGCGAGGCAACGGCGGACAATATAAATGCACTCAAGCTCAAGGAAAAGGCCAAGGCCGCTCAGATGGCAAGGGAAAAGGCCGAGGCCGAGGCAAATGCGGCTAAGCTTGGCGAGATCACCGTTACCATCCGTGCAAAGGCAGGCGGAGCGGGCAAGCTGTTCGGGGCCGTCACCTCGCAGGAGATAAGCGCCGCACTCAAGGAGCAGCACGGTATCGAGATCGAGAAGAACAAGATCGTGCAGGCCGAGCCTATCAAGACCTTCGGCGCATATCAGATCAAGGCAAAGCTCGGCTACGAGGTCAGCGGCACTATCAATGTGCTCGTTATAGAGGCATAATCAACTCAAACTAAGGAGCGGGAACATGGAAGAACTGTTGGGCAGACAGGCGCCCCACTCGGCAAGCGCAGAGCAGGCCGTCATCGGCTCTATGCTTATCGACACAAGGTGCATACCCGATGTCATCGAACGCCTTAAAGGCGCAGAATTTTATATTCAGCAAAACAGGGATATATTCGAGACGATATATGCCATGTTCTCCTACGGTCAGACGATAGACCCCATCACCGTGCTCGACCAGATGAAGACGAGGGGAGTGTTCCGTGAAACGAGCACGGCGTATATTGCCGAGCTCATGCGCATAACGCCCACGGCGGCAAATGTGCTGGAGTACGCTGCCATCGTCAGCGACAGGGCGCTTTTGCGCAATCTCGCAACGGCGGCCGATGAGATCAACACCCTTGTCTACGAGGGCACGGGTGAGGCCGAGAATATGCTCGAGGCTGCCGAGCGCAAGATATACGCTTTGCGGCAGGGCAGGGTGGTCGGCGGACTTGTGCCGATATCCACCGTTGTGCAGACGGTGTACTCGAATCTGTCCGAGGCTGCATCCAGCGGTCAGAAGATACCCGGCCTGTCAACGGGGCTTAACGACCTTGACCGATACATCCTCGGCCTTAACAAGGGCGAGCTTATACTCATCGCCGCACGACCCGGCATGGGCAAAACGAGTATTGCGCTGAATATCGCAATGAATGTCGCAAAGAAAAGCGGCAAGACCGTTGCGGTGTTCTCGCTTGAGATGAGCCGTGAGCAGCTCGTAAGCAGGCTGCTTGCCGGTGAGGGACTTGTCCCATCACAGAATTTGCTCACAGGCCAGCTGAACTCCGACGAGTGGAAGCGCATTGCGGCGGCGGCGCAGGTCCTGAGCGCAACCGATATGCGCATCGACGATAACCCCATGCTGTCGGTGTCCGACATGAACGCACAGTGCCGCAGGATATCAAATCTCGGCCTTGTGGTCATCGACTACCTCCAGCTCATGCAGTCGGCCGGAGGCGACAGCCGCAAGTACGCAGGCGAGAACCGCCAGCAGGTCGTCAGCGACATGAGCCGTATGCTCAAGATAATGGCAAAGGAACTGAATGTTCCGGTCATCTGCCTGTCGCAGCTGAGCCGAGCCAGCGAGGGTCGCCCGAACAAGCGCCCGATGCTGTCCGACCTGCGTGAATCCGGCGCTATCGAGCAGGACGCCGATGTCGTCATCGGTCTGTACCGTGAGGGCTACTACAATGCCGAGTGCGAGGAGCCGAATGTCTCCGAGGCGATAGTCCTCAAGAACAGAAAGGGTCAGACCGGCACGGTGAAGCTTGCATGGCTTGCCGAGTACACCACCTTCGCAGCATACGAGGGAAACCTCAATGAAGACGATTACTGATTTTATAAATAAGCACGCTATGCTCCCGAGGGGGACGCATGTGCTGTGCGCCGTGTCCGGCGGTGCAGACTCCATGTGCCTGCTGCATTTTTTGAGCAGCAATGCAGAAAGCCTTGGCATAACCGTTGCGGCGGCGCATTTTAACCACCGCCTGCGTGGTGCGGAGGCCGACCGTGACCAAGCCTTTGTCGAAGCATGGTGCAAAGAGCATGGCATCTTGTGCGAAACAGGCAGCGCCGATGTTGCGGCGTATGCGCAGCAAAACGGCATGTCCACCGAGGAAGCGGCACGGCATTTGCGCTATGAGTTTTTGGAAAAGCGCGCCGATAAGCTCGGCTGCACGGCGATAGCCACCGCGCACAACAGCGACGATAATGCCGAGACCGTGCTGCTGAACCTTACCCGAGGAGCCGGAGCAAAGGGCTTGTGCGGCATCCCGCCGGTGCGTGGCAGGCTTATTCGTCCGCTTTTGGCAACGAGCCGTGCGCAGATAGAAGCCTATCTTGCCGAAAACGGTGTTCCTCACATCACCGACAGCACGAACGACACCGACGACTACACGAGAAATGTCATCCGCCATCGGGTCATGCCCGTTTTGCGCGGCATAAATCCGGCGTTTTCCGCCTCGGCTATACGCACTGCGGAGCTGTTGCGTGAGGACGAGGAGTTTTTAGATAAGCTGGCGGCAGATTTTTTAAGAGAACATTTTGAAAACGGCTCGCTGCCCATAGCCGAGCTCACGGCACTTCCCAAGCCCGTGGCGGCACGGGCACTGCGTAAAATTTGCGGACGCAGTCTCACGGCAGGGCACACCAAGGCACTGTTTGACATTATGCAGTCCGAGAGCCTTGCCCACGCCGATATCCACGGCATGCGGGTCACCGCAGACCACGGCAGGCTGTATTTCGGGCAAAAGCCCGCCGTTTTGCCGGATACGCCGCTGCACATCGGCAAAAAAACGGTCATCGGGGACGGCAACTTTACCGTTGAATGCAAGCTTATGCCCAAAAACAGCAAAGTTTTCAATTCATTAAATACTTTTTTCTTTAATTTTGACGCCGTTTGTGGTACGATATTCTTTACTTCCCGCAAAGACGGGGACAAAATACGCTTAAACGGCAGAAAATGCACAAAAAGCCTCAAGGATCTTTTCTCGGAGGCGAAAATGACGCAGCTTCAGCGGAGCGAAACTCCGGTGCTGCGTGACGAAAAGGGAATTATCGCAGTTTACGGCTTCGGCATCTGCGAACGCTGCTCGGCAAAAACGGGCGACGCCGTGCTGCGTGTTACGATAAATAAAACTGACCGTACGGGGGACAATTTATAAAATGAGTAAAGATATGAAAAACGACATAGAAAGAGTGTTTTTCACCGAGGAGGAGATCGAAGCCAAGGTCAAGGAGCTCGGCGAGCAGATCTCAAAGGATTTCGAGGGCAAGGACCCTCTTTTTGTCGGCGTTTTGAAGGGCTGCTTCGTGTTCATGTCCGATCTTATGCGTCATGTGACGATACCGTGCTCCGTGGATTTCATGGCCGTGTCCTCGTATAAGGGTACGACTTCGACAGGAGCCGTTTCCATTCAGAAGGATCTGAGCCAGAATATCGAGGGCAGACATGTCGTCATGGTCGAGGATATCCTCGATTCCGGCGTGACGCTCAGCTATCTGCAAAATTATCTTTCCGCACGCAAGCCTGCGTCTATCACCATCGCAACGCTGATGGATAAGCCCTCACGCAGAAAAGCGCCCGTGTACGCAAAGTATTCCTGCTTTGAAGTTCCCGATGCCTTCGTCGTCGGATACGGACTTGATTATAACGAGCTTTACCGCAATCTCCCCTATATCGGCGTTCTCAAACCCGAAATTTACTCAGACTAAGAGGATGTGATCAATTGAATCCCAAACGAAATCGAACAAGAGATATAGGCTTTTATGTTCTTATATTCGTGCTGATAGCATGCACCGTTTACATGCTTACAACATCCAAGGATACGGATAAGATGACCTATTCCGAGGTCAAGGATCTGTTTACCAATGAAAAGGTGCAGTCGTTTGTCTATGACGGCACGAGCAATGAGCTGACCATGAAGGTCAGAGATGCAAGCGCAAAGGACGGCACGAAAGAGGTCAAGTACAGTATGTACAGCTTCTCGCTGTTTTACGAAGACCTCGGCGACACCATCAAGCAGCAGTATGCCGACGGGATCATCAAGGAATACCAGATCGACCCTGTACGCTCTATGTGGTGGATCCAGCTTCTGCCGTATGTGTTCCTGTTCGGCCTCGTGGCTGTGTGGATTTACATGATGACCAAGGCCAACGGCGGCGGCGGTGTCGGCGGCGGCATCAACAAGTTCGGCAAGGCGAGGACCCGCCTCGGAAGCGAGGAGAAAAACCAGAAGACCTTTGCCGATGTCGCAGGTGCGGATGAGGAAAAGGAAGAGCTTCAGGAGCTGGTGGAATTTCTTAAAAATCCCCGCTCGTTTACTGATATGGGCGCACGCATCCCCAAGGGCGTGCTGCTCGTAGGCCCTCCGGGGACAGGTAAGACCCTGCTTGCAAAGGCGGTCGCCGGCGAGGCGGGCGTGCAGTTTTTGTCGATATCCGGCTCTGACTTCGTTGAGCTGTATGTCGGCGTCGGCGCAAGCCGTGTGCGTGACCTGTTCGACCAGGCAAAGAAGGTCGCTCCGGCAATTATATTTATCGATGAGATCGACGCTGTCGGCCGTCAGAGAGGCTCCGGCCTCGGCGGCGGTCATGACGAGCGTGAGCAGACGCTCAACCAACTGCTTGTCGAGATGGACGGCTTCGGCAATAACGAGGGCGTTATCGTCATGGCGGCGACAAACCGTGCCGATATCCTTGATAACGCACTGCTGCGTCCCGGCCGCTTCGACCGTCAGGTCTATGTGGGTCTTCCCGATATCAAGGGCCGTGAGGCGATACTCAAGATACATGCAAGAGGCAAGGTGCTCGCCGAGGATGTCGACCTCAACAGCATCGCAAAGGGAACTCCCGGCTTCTCGGGCGCCGATCTTGAAAACCTCATGAACGAGGCGGCGTTGCTTGCCGTTCGCCGCAAGCATCGCTTCATCACCATGGAAGACTGCGAGGAGGCTATCCTCAAGGTCGAGATGGGCCCCGAGAAAAAGAGCCGCAAGATGAGCGACAAGGCAAAGCGCCTGACCGCTTACCATGAGTCCGGACACGCCGTTGCGGGCAGATATCTTAAGAATGTCGATCCCGTGCACTATATAACCATCATCCCCCGCGGTATGGCAGGCGGCTTCACGCTGTTCCGCCCGCAGGAGGATCTGGAGAACTTCAAGTCCAAGAGCGAGATGTTTGAGAGCATCGTCATGGCTCTCGGCGGCAGGATCGCCGAAAAGCTGTTCCTTGATGATATCTCCACCGGCGCATCCGGCGATATACAGCAGGCCAGCAATATAGCAAGAAGCATGGTCATGCGTTACGGTATGTCCGAAAAGTTAGGACCTATCCTGTATGACAGCTCCGATCACAGCATCTTCATCGGCCGAGACTTCGGCACGACAAAGAGCTACTCCGAGGAGACCGCCGGCCTCATCGACGAGGAGGTCAAGCGCATATTCGACGAGGCCTCGGCTCTGTGTGAGAAGATACTCACCGAGCACGCCGACGAGCTTCGTGCGATAGCCGAGTACCTGCTCGTTAACGAGACTATGGATGCCGATGAGTTTAATTACTACTTTGAGCATCATGAGTTCATGCCCGAAAGTGAGAAAGCAGCAAGAAAGGCGCATAATGACAGCACTATCGAGCGCCCCGCAAGAAAGATCGCCCGCTTTGACGACGAGCCCGCAGCCGACCCCACCGCAGGCATCAGCGACCGGTCCGAAGATAAGCCCGAGGAAGAAAACAAAGAGTAATATAAAAATTTGGGCAGCCATCGGCTGCCCAAATTTGAGGAGAAGAACATGAAATTAGGTATCGTAGGTCTGCCGAATGTCGGCAAGTCCACGCTTTTTAACGCTATCACCAACGCAGGAGCGGAGTCTGCCAACTACCCGTTCTGCACGATAGAGCCCAATGTCGGCATGGTGACCGTGCCCGACGAGCGCCTTGATTTTCTCGCCTCAATTTACGAGCCGAAGAAGTACACCCCTGCCGTCATCGAGTTTGTCGACATCGCAGGCCTTGTCAAGGGTGCATCCAAGGGCGAGGGACTGGGCAACAAGTTCCTGTCGAATATACGCAACACCGACGCTATCGTCCATGTCGTGCGCTGCTTCGACGATGAGAATGTCATCCATGTCGAGGGCGGCACAGACCCCAAGCGTGATGTTGAGATCATTGACCTTGAGCTTATCATGGCCGACATGGAGATGGTCGAGCGCCGCATCGAAAAGGCAAACAAAAACGCCAAGGGCGACAAGAAATTCCTGCACGAGGCCGAGGTTTTCAAGGGCCTTTTGGAGCACCTTAACGAGGGCAAGAGCGTTCGCAGCTACGAGTGCGAGCCGGACGACATGGAGCTTATCGCAACGAGCGACCTGCTGACCATCAAGCCCATCATCTACGCCGCAAATATGGACGAAAACGGCATATCCGATTACGAGAACAACGACTACTACAAGCAGCTTTGCACCATTGCCGAGGCAGAGGGCGCACAGGTGCTGCCTATCTGCGCAAAGCTCGAAGAGGAGATAGCCGCCCTTGAGCCGGAGGAGCGAGAAATGTTCCTTGAGGAGATGGGCATGGAGCAGTCGGGTCTTGACCGCATGATAAAGTGCTCGTATGCTCTGCTGGGGCTTATATCCTTCCTCACCTGCGGTCCCGATGAGTGCAGGGCATGGACGATAAAGAAGGGCACGAAAGCACCTCAGGCGGCAGGCAAGATACATACTGACTTCGAGCGTGGCTTCATCCGTGCCGAGATCGTCGCCTTTGATGATCTGCGTGAGTGCGGCAGCATGGCGGCTGCAAAGGAAAAGGGCTTGGTCCGCAGCGAGGGCAAGGACTATGTCATGCATGACGGAGATGTAACGCTGTTCAGATTTAATGTGTGATGGAAAATACGATGTTTGTGCTTGAGCTCATCGGTGCGGCGGCGTTTGCCGTGTCGGGGGCTATGGCGGCGATAAAGCGCCATGCGGATATCTTCGGAGTGCTGTTTCTGGGCGTTATCACGGCGCTCGGCGGCGGTGTTATCCGTGATGTGCTGCTCGGTCAGCTCCCGCCGAGAATGTTCGTGAGCTACTGGTACCTGCTTGCGGCGGCGCTTGCGTCGCTGATAGTGTTTTTCGACGCTTACATCAGAAAAGAGAAGTACTTTGCGAACAAGGACAAGCTGTCCGAGATAAACAACATTTTTGACGCAGTCGGCCTCGGCGTGTTCACCGTTTCCGGCATGAATACCGCAATGGGCGTGAGCGACAATGTCATTTTGATACTCACCCTCGGCGTTATAACCGGCGTGGGCGGCGGCATGCTGCGTGACATGATGATAAACAAGATGCCCAAGGTGCTCAGAAAGCATGTGTACGCCGTGGCATCTTTAAGCGGCGGCATTTTGTACTATCTGCTGCATATCTGGGGCGTTAATGACATTCTCTCGGCCGTTATCGGCATGGTGTTTATCTTTGCCGTCAGAGTACTGGCAACGGCATATAAATGGAATTTGCCGAGCGTAAAATTTGATTGACAGCTGCGGGAAAAATATGCTATAGTTACCTAAAAGGGAGTAGCTTGCGCATTTTATGCGTCCGGTGTGTCGTCATCGCAGTCATTTGACTCGGTGCATCGGGTACTTTATTGGTATTTGCAAGACTTTTACGACAAACAATATGTCGTAAAAGTCTTTTTTTATTCGCTAACGAGAGCCGAGCCCCCTATCGGTTTTGGCCGGCCAAAATGCGCCCATGACGCCTGAAAGACCTTGGAAATACACAAAGTATTCCCTGTGGTCTTTCAGACGACCTGACCACATTTTATCTCGCTCAAAACTGCAAGGCACCTGTCAGCACAAAACAGTCATGCTCGCTCGGGAGAGCCGGCTCGTCGGGGGAAAGCATGGAATAGCCGAAAGCATGTGCTGACAGGCAATAGTTGTTCAGCGCTCGTCAGCTTTTTATAGTTTCTATTTTAAAAGTCTAAAATAATTACAGGTGGTCATTTAATGGAACAGGCAAAATACAAGAGTTTTCTTCTGAAATTCGCCTATTGGGCAGCGATAATTTTGATTGCGGCGCTTTTTATAAAGTACCTGCTTGGGCCGCTGACACCGTTTCTCATCGCACTTGCAATAGCACTGCCGATGCAGGCTCTTGCACGGAAGATAACGCAGAAGCTGAAGATCAACAAAAAGTTTCTGACGGTGCTGCTGGTGATACTGTGCTATGTGCTCATTGCAGGACTTTTGGTTCTTGCGGTGTTCGGCGTGGTGTCCTTTGTCGCCGACTGGGCGACGAAGCTGCCGGGAATGTTCACCGACACCATACAGCCGTGGGCAACGGAGGTAGTGAACGATGCGCTTAATAAGCTTGAGCGCTATAACCCCGAACTCCGGGCAAGCGTAGAGGCGGCGCTGCCGGATGTCATGTCCGCATTCAGCACTGCGGTCATGGACTTTTCCGTCACCGTGCTCGGCTGGATATCCGCTATCGGTGCAGGGCTGCCGAACTTCTTCCTGGCGACGGTCATCTGCATCATAGCGTCGATATTCTTCGCCCTTGACTATGACGGGATATCGGCGGCGGTGCTCGGCGTGCTGCCGGAAAAGGCGCAGACAATAGTTCGCACGGCAAAGCGTGCGCTGGGCGTTATCATTGGCAAATACCTCAAGTCGTATATGCTCATTCTGCTCATGACCTTTGCGCAGATAGCCGTCGGACTTCTCATCATCGGTGTTGACAATGCCATCGTCATTGCGCTGCTCATTGCGGTGTTCGACATTCTGCCCATCGTCGGCTCCGGACTTGTGCTTGCACCGTGGGCGGTGATAAAGCTTTTGCAGGGACAGATAGGCGCCGGCATCGGGCTCGCGGTGCTGTGGGCAGTAGTCATCATCGTGCGCCAGTATGCTGAGCCGAAGATAGTCGGCAAGCAGGTGGGACTGCATCCGCTGGCAACGCTTTTGTGCCTGTGGGTCGGCCTCAAGCTTGCCGGCGGCATAGGAATGTTTGCACTGCCTATCGGCCTGCTCATCATTATGGAGCTCAAGACCGAGGGACTTATATTCAATAAGGGAAACGAAATTCAGGGAGGTGCTTGAATGAAATTTTACTGTGAAAATGCCGAGACCGTTATATCGGAGCTTTCCTCCGATGAAAACGGTTTGACGAGCGGGGAGGCCGAGCGCCGCCTTGCCGAGCACGGCAAAAACAAGCTTGCCGAGGGCAAGAAGGATTCGATAATCAAGCAGCTTTTGAAGCAGCTTGCAGACCCCATGATAATCATTCTGCTTGTTGCCGCTGCGATAAGCGGTGTGCTTGCGATAACGCAGGGCGAGAGCTTTGCCGATGTCATCATCATCCTCGCCGTTGTCGTGGTGAACGCCGTATTGGGCGTTTATCAGGAGAACAAGGCCGAGAAGGCGATAGAAGCACTGCAGGAAATGTCCGCTGCCACGAGCAAAGTGCTGCGTGACGGGAAAATTGTCTCCGTGCGCAGCGAGGAACTCACCATCGGCGATGTGGTGCTGCTCGAAGCGGGCGACGCCGTTCCGGCTGACGGCAGGATAATCGAAAATGCCAGCCTCAAAATTGAGGAGGCCGCTCTCACGGGCGAGTCCGTGCCGGTGTCGAAATTCATTGATGCAATTAATCTCACCGACAGCGCCGATGTGCCGCTCGGCGACCGCAAAAACATGGCGTACATGGGCTCGACCGTTGTCTATGGCCGTGGCGCTATGATAGTCACCGCCGTTGGCATGCAGACCGAGATGGGCAAGATAGCCGATGCGCTTGCAAACGCTCAGGAGGGGCAGACCCCCTTGCAGATAAAGCTCACGCAGCTTTCCAAGGTGCTGACATGGCTCGTGCTCGGTATATGCGCCGCAGTGTTCGCAGTCCAGCTTATAAGGGCGGGCGGGTTTGACTTTGAGACTGTTCTTAACTCCTTTATGATAGCCGTATCGCTTGCCGTTGCCGCAATTCCCGAGGGCTTGGCGGCGGTCGTCACGGTCGTTTTGTCCATCGGCGTTACCAACATGTCAAAGCGAAACGCCATCATCCGCAGGCTCACGGCGGTCGAGACGCTCGGCTGCGCACAGATAATCTGCTCGGATAAGACCGGCACGCTGACGCAGAATAAAATGACGGTCGTCGACTTCTTCGGCGAGGATAAGGACCTTATCTCAAAGGCAATGGCACTGTGCTCCGATGCCGAGATCGACCCCGACGGTGCTGTCACCGGCGAACCGACCGAGGCTGCCCTCGTTGTCTGGGCAAATAAGCTCGGGCATAACAAAACTGCTCTCAAGGAGGACTTCCCACGCTGCGGCGAAGCACCCTTTGATTCGGGGCGCAAGATGATGAGCACCGTGCACCTTGCACATAACGGTATCGTGCAGTACACCAAGGGTGCGCCCGATGTTATAATCGACAGGTGTACCCATTACATGAATAACGGCGAGGCCGTGCCGATGACGGATGAGTACCGGAAAGCTATCGCCGAGGCAAACAAGGCAATGGCCGACAAGGCTCTGCGAGTTCTCGCCTGCGCAATGCGGGTGTGGGAGCGTGAGCCGGATAGCTTCGAGCCGGAGGAGCTTGAGCACGACCTGTGCTTTGTGGGACTCACCGGCATGATCGACCCCGTCCGCCCCGAGGTAAAGGCCGCGATCGACGAGTGCGTGGGCGCTGGTGTGCGTGCTGTCATGATAACCGGCGACCATATCGACACCGCAGTTGCGATCGCAAAGGAGCTCGGCATTTTGCGCCCCGGCGACAGGGCGATAACGGGCAGCGAGCTTTCACAGATGTCCGACGCCGAGTTCGAGGCATGCTTCAGAGATATCAGCGTCTATGCCCGTGTTCAGCCCGAGCACAAGACAAGGATAGTCAACGCATGGCGCGGCGCAGGCTATGTCACCGCCATGACCGGCGACGGCGTGAATGATGCGCCCAGCATCAAAAGCGCCGATATCGGCGTGGGCATGGGCATCACCGGCACGGATGTCACGAAAAATGTTGCCGACATGGTGCTTGCCGATGACAACTTTGCGAGCATCGTCGGCGCCGTCGAAGAGGGCAGGCGCATTTACGATAACATCCGCAAGGCTATCCAGTTCCTCCTTGGCTCTAACATGAGCGAGGTCATAAGCATTTTTGCCGCAACTCTGCTCGGCTTCACGATTCTAAAGCCCGTGCATCTGCTGTGGATAAACCTTGTTACCGACTGCTTCCCGGCGCTGGCACTCGGCATGGAAAAGGCAGAGCCGGATATCATGCGCCGCAAGCCGAGGTCTGCAAGCGCAGGCATATTCGCCGGCGGCATGGGTATCGACATTGCGTATCAGGGACTTTTGGTCTCTGCGCTGACGCTTGCATCGTATTTCATCGGCCACTTCATCGAAAGCGGAGTGTGGGAAATTGCCGACAGCCCCGACGGTATGACAATGGCGTTCCTCACCATGTCCATGGCGGAGATATTCCACTCATTCAATATGCGCTCGCAGCGCGGCAGTATCTTTAAGCTGCCCGGCCACAATATCATGCTAATCGGCGCTGCCGTGGGCTCGCTGCTGCTGACGACCGTTGTGTGCGAGGTGCCGCTTCTGGCCGAAGCCTTCGGCTTCACGAGCGTTGAGCTCGGCGAATATGCCATTGCCATTGGTCTCGGCTTCTGTGTGATACCCATTGTTGAGCTGGTAAAGCTCATTCAGCGATTGACAGCGGCGAAAAAGAGTGATATAGTGTAAAAATCAGCAGTGACGGAGAACGCAGGTGCAAGCATTGCAGAGAGAGAAGCCTTGGCTGAAAGCTTCTTATGCCCAAACCGTAAAGCGACCGCTCCCGAGCCGAAGCAAGGAAATGTGCTTCCGTTTCGCATGCGTTAAATGCATGATGAGTACCTATCAAGGTGGGACCGTGTAAATTTTTACGCCCTTGACGCAATGCGTCAGGGGCGTTTTTGTATAGGAGGAGCATTATGGACGAGAATAAGTACACCTTTGAAAACCCCGAGTTTAAGAACACCTACCGTCATACCACCAGCCACATTCTTGCACAGGCCGTCAAGCGCCTTTACCCCGAGGTAAAGCTCGCAATCGGCCCTGCCATCGAAAACGGCTTTTACTATGACTTTGACGCACCGTTTGCCATCACTCCCGAGATACTCGAAAAGATCGAGGCGGAGATGCGCAAGATCTGCAAGGAAAAGATAAAGCTTGAGCGCTTTGAGCTGCCCCGTGAGGAGGCCTTGAAGCTCATGGAGGAAAAGGACGAGCCGTATAAGGTCGAGCTTATAAACGACCTGCCCGAGGACGCTGTTATCAGCTTCTATAAGCAGGGCGACTTCACCGACCTTTGCGCAGGCCCGCATCTTGACTCCACAGGCCGTGTCAAGGGCAATGCGATAAAGCTCACCTCCTGCACCGGCGCATATTGGAGAGGCGACTCCAACCGCAAGATGCTCCAGCGTGTCTACGGCACCTGCTTCATGAAGAAGGACGAGCTTGACGCTTACCTTGCAAGAATCGAAGAAGCCAAAAAGCGTGACCACCGCAAGTTAGGCAAGGAACTCGGCCTGTTCATGCTCACCGACGAAGGCCCGGGCTTCCCGTTCTTCCTGCCAAAGGGCATGGTGCTCAAAAACACACTTATAGACTACTGGCGTGAGGTACACAAGAGATACGGCTATGTCGAGGTCTCGACCCCGATGATACTAAACCGCCAGCTGTGGGAGACCTCCGGCCACTGGTTCCACTACAAGGAGAATATGTACACCACGCAGATCGACGGCGAGGATTACGCCATCAAGCCCATGAACTGCCCGGGCGGTATGCTCGTTTATAAGTCCGAGCCGCATTCCTACCGTGACCTGCCCATGAGAGTGGGCGAGCTCGGCCTTGTCCACCGCCATGAGCTGTCCGGCGCTCTGCACGGTTTGTTCCGTGTCCGCTGCTTCACGCAGGACGATGCGCACATTTTCATGACTTGGGATCAGATGAAGGACGAGATAAAGGGCGTTGTCAAGCTCTTTGACGAGGTCTATTCGCTGTTCGGCCTGCCGTATGAGATAGAGCTTTCCACCATGCCCGACGACCATATGGGCGACGAGGCCGACTGGGAGTTTGCGCAGAACACACTCAAGGAAGCCATCACCGAGATGGGAAAGAAGTATATCGTCAACGAGGGCGACGGCGCATTTTACGGCCCGAAGCTCGACTTCCATCTTCAGGACTCACTCGGCCGTACCTGGCAGTGCGGCACTATCCAGCTTGACATGCAGCTTCCCGAGCGCTTTGAGCTAGAGTATGTCGGCGCCGACGGCGAAAAGCACCGTCCCGTCATGATCCACCGTGTCGTGTTCGGTTCGATAGAGCGCTTTATCGGCGTTATCACCGAGCACTTTGCCGGTGCGTTCCCGACTTGGCTCGCTCCCGTTCAGGTCAAGGTCATGCCCATCACCGATAGGGTCGATGACTATGCAAAGCACATTGCACAGCGCCTTGATGAGCTCGGCTTCCGTGTGGAGACGGATCTTCGCAACGAGAAGATCGGCTACAAGATCCGTGAGGCGCAGAGCCAGAAGATCCCCTACATGATCATCGTCGGCGACAAGGAAGCGGAAAACGGCACCATCTCCGTGCGCACCCGCTCCGGCGGCGACGAGGGCGCAATGAGCGTCGATAGCTTCGTCGAAAAGCTCAGCGAGGAAGTTTCCACAAGGGCAAAATAAGGATGAAATAAGGATAATAAAAATTGCGTTCAATCAAACGATTGAACGCAATTTTTTAATGCGAATTAATGCGAATTAAAATAATCAACGGCGGAATCGGTTATCATCACGAGGTCGCACTCACCTCTGTCGAGTGCGGCAAGGTAATCCTGCGCACCGCCTTGGATGCGGGATATCTGACCGAGCTTGCCGCTTATGCCTGTGTTTTCCTCCATGAGGTCAAGGTAGCACTGCGAGGTGCCCATGAACAGGGTCTTGCCTCTTATCGAGCTGCTGCCCGAGCCCTTGGCTGCAAGGACAAGCTTGTCGGACATGTAGGTCACGAGAATGGTGTAGTCTGCCGACTCTCTGTCGAGCACAACGCCGCCCCATGCACAGTCGATGTTGCCGGAGTTTAGCTCAACGAAGGCTTTTTCCGAGTGTATCGCCTGAATTTTCAGCGACCAGCCGAGCTTTTCGCACACGGCCCTGGCAAGCTCAATGTCAAAGCCGTCGTAGCCGTCGCCGCTTGTAAACGCCATGGGTGCACTGTCGAGGTCAACGCCGATGATAAACTCACGGGGAGCAATGTAGCCAAGCTCCGATAAAGCATCCTTTGTCGACGGAAAATCTACGGCGTTTTTGCTGCCGAACCACTTTGCCGCAAGGTCGTCTATCGTGCCGTTGTAGGAAAGCTCACGCAGCGCCTTGTCGATGTAGTGATAGGTCGAGTCGCCGTTACGAAAGCCGATGGAGTAATCCTGACTGCGGACGGTCTTGACCGCTTTATATTTGCCGCCCCCGCCGCATGCGCATAGGCAAAGCACCATACACACAATGAGCAGGAGACTTATTTTTCTTTTTTTCATCCGTTAAAACACCCCTTAGGCTTTAGATGATACAAGAAATTTATGTACAAATCAAGTGTTTTCCCGTAATTTCGGCACTGCCGGTCAAAAGCAGCGAGCCGAGTGTGCCGTCCTTGAGCTCTGCCTTAACGCTGAGCACGCCGCAGGGGTTTTGAAGCGCCACGGTCTGCGATGCTCCGGCCTTTGCCGCAAGATAGGCAGCGCAGGCAGTCGAACCGCTTGCACACGAGCTTTCCCACACGGCGGTGTCGGTTGAGCGGACATAGACATAGGGCGTGAGCCTGTCACCGTCAAGGAACATGAGCCCCAACGCATCGGCGGAAAGCTCCTCGCACCATGAGCGGATGTTCGTCTCGGCCTCGGAAACACTGAGCGAACTGTCACAGATAACATGGCTTATGCCGGGAAAGCGCACGACCGGCAGACTGAGCGAGCCGAAGTGCGCCGTTTCGATGCCGACCGGCAGCGGCATTGAAACCGTGCCGAGGTATTTATTCTCACCGAGCTTTTGCACCTTGACGCACAGCGGCTCGTCTGCGCCCGAGACCTCGAGCGTGATATCGCCGCTATCTGTGCCGCTCTTGCGCACCATGAGTGCGGCGGCGGAAATACTTGCATTGCCGCAAAATTCACCACCCATCATTTGCAGGCGAACGGCGGCATCGCTCTGCGGCTTTTCCAAAAAGCCGACCTGCTCGACAGTCGTGTCGGCGACCATTATAAGCCCCGCTATGCGGCTTTGCTCACTGCGCTCGGTCGGCGTTTCGACTATCGCCGTGATGTTGCCCGTGGGGTCGATTTTATAAAAAGAATACTCCATTACGACTGATAATTGCGCAAAAACTGCTTTGTACGCTCGGTCTTGGGATTGCCGAAGACCTCCTCCGGCTCACCCTGCTCGACGATAACGCCGCCGTCCATGAAGATGACACGGTCGGATACCGCTCTTGCAAACGCCATCTCGTGCGTGACGATGACCATAGTCATTTTCTCCTCGTGCAGCTGCTTTATGACCTTCAGCACCTCGCCCGTGAGCTCGGGGTCAAGTGCGCTCGTAGGCTCGTCAAAGAACAAAATCGTGGGATCCATCGCAAGCGCTCTTGCGATCGCAACACGCTGCTGCTGACCGCCGGAAAGCTCGCAGGGGTAGGCATTTGCTTTCTCCTCAAGACCCATTTTCTTAAGAAGCACCATTGCACGCTCCTCGGCCTCCTGCTTCGTGCGGCCGAGAACATGCATCTGTGGGTCGGTGAGGTTCTTGAGCACAGAAAAGTGCGGGAAGAGGTTAAAGTTCTGAAACACCAGACCGAAAATGCTGCGTATCTTCTTGAGCTCTGCTTTGCCGGAATACACCGCCTTACCCTCGTCATTGTTCTTTGCAGCAACTTCGCCGAGATAGATAAGCTCGCCGCTGTCCATCTCGGTGAGCAGCGTTGCGCAGCGAAGAAGCGTAGACTTGCCGGAGCCCGAGGGACCGATTATCGACACGACTTCGCCCTTGTCAACGCTCAGACTAATATCCTTGAGGACATGCAGCGTTGCGTCATTGAAGCTTTTCTGAATGTGGTTTATCTCTAAAACTTTCATTGCATATCCTCCTTACTTATAATAATTCATCGATTTTTCGACCTTGCCCATTGCATAGTCGACGATGGCGTTAAACACAAAGTAGAACACACCGGCAACGACGAAGGGCATAAAGCTCGTTTCGGAGTTTGCTATCTGCTTGCCGATGGTGAACAGCTCCTGATACGATACGGTGAACGCCATGGAGGTGTCTTTGACGAGGGTGACGACCTCGTTTGTGATGCTGGGCATGATGCGCTTGATGACCTGCGGAAGAATGATGTGGAAGAAGGTCTGTATCTTCTTATAGCCCAAGATATCCGCCGCCTCATACTGCCCGACGGGCATGGACTCAATACCGCTGCGGTAAATTTCCGCAAAGTAGGCGGCGTAGTTTATCGCAAAGGCGATGACGACGGGGATGAGCTTGTTTCTCGAAACAGGCAGGTCGAACAGATAGAACGGGCCGTAAGTAACGGCGATGAGCTGGAGCATAAGGGGAGTGCCGCGCAGAACGGAGATGACAAAGCGGGTCACATTCGACACTATCTTGCTTTTGCTCATCCTCAAAAGGGCGATGACCATGCCAAGCGGCAGGGAAAACAGCAGCGTCAGGAAGAAAATTGCGCAGGTTTTGCCGAAGCCGCTGCTCATTGTGGTGATCATTGTCGTTAGATCCATAGAATAATCCTCGTTTCAAAACGCACGCATTCCCGGAAGCGTACACTTCCGGGAAGCGATCATCGTTTTTGTATTTTCTTTATTACTTGTTCAGGTAGATGAGGTTCGAGACGATGTCGGGATACTTCTCGGCTATCTTCTGATAGGTGCCGTTGTCAACGAGCTGCTCAACGGCAGCCTCAATCTGATCGCAAAGCTCCTGATCGCCGGAACGGAAGGCGATACCGTACTGCTCTGCGCCGAGGTTCTCGTTAATGATGCGGAAGCCCTCATTCTTTGCGACATAGGCTGCTGCAACGGGGTAGTCAACGAACACGGCATCAACGCTGCCGCCGCCGAGCTCGGTGAATGCGCTTACGAAGCTGTTGCAGGTGACGAGCTCACCGAAGGTCGCCTTGAGGTCTGCAAGGTCGCCGTTGAGAAGGCTCTCGCCGGAGGTGCCGAGCTGAACCGCAACGGTCTTACCCTTGAGGTCGGCAGAGGATTTGATGGAGCTGTCTTCCTTGACGAGAAGCACCTGAGTGTTATCGTAGTAGGGATCGGAAATGACATAGCCGGCTTCCTTCATGCTGTCGAGAATGGTCATGCCGGACCAGATGCAGTCACATTCCTTGCCGTCGAGCTGAACGAGCTTGTTATCCCAGTTGACAGGGAAAACTTGCATCTTCCAGCCGAGCAGATCGCAGACGGCCTGAGCGACCTCAATGTCAAAGCCGGTGTACTCGCCGTCAGAGCCTATATAGCTGTACGGGGGGTACTCGGGGTCGATGCCGACGACGAGAGTTTTTTCATCGGTCTTGTTGTCTCCGCCGCCGCAGGCGCACAGTGCAAAGACCATCATAACCGCTAAAAGCAGTGCAACTATCTTTTTCATGTTTTTATCCTCCGAAAATCGATGTAGTTTGTTATCACGGTGATAAGATAACACATTACTGCGCTAAAGTAAAGAACTATTTTCAAATTCGTTGTGCAAAAACTGCACAGCGTTTTTTCGCATTTTGACGCACATGCACTTTAATTCCTACTAAAACCGTGGTATATTAAAACCATAGAAAAACAATAGGAATTAGACGGAGGTGATATTTATGAATGTTACCAGCAAAGGCCGTTATGCCCTGCACATTATGATTTATCTTGCGCAGCATTCCGATGAGGGATTTATATCGCTCAAGACTATTTCCGACCGTACGGAGCTTTCGATGAAGTATCTTGAGATGATAGTCGGCAACCTCAAAAAGGCGCAGCTTGTCGACAGTACCCGTGGCAAGGAGGGCGGCTATAAGCTGAGCCGATCGCCTGATGAGTACACCGTGGGCGAGATATTAAATTGTATAGAGGATAACCTAGCACCGGTGGCCTGCATCAAGGCGGGGTCAATTAACTGCGACAGATCCGATGCCTGTCTGACCGTTCCCATGTGGAAGGAGCTTGATGACATTACAAACGCCTACCTTGCAACGGTCACACTTACCGATCTTCTGACGGGCGACAAGTGGAAAAAATAAAAACTATTGACTATTTTAATATATAGTGTTACAATTCCCATGTTTTTAATAGGATTTACAGAAAGGAAGATATAAATATGTTTGTTTACGCAGATAACGCAGCAACCACGAGCGTGAGCAAGACCGCTCTTGACGCAATGATGCCTTACCTCACCACCCTGTACGGCAATCCTTCGAGTCTTTATTCCTTCGCTCAGAAGGCAAAGGAAGCTCTTGAGGATGCCAGAAAGACCGTTGCCGACATTATCGGCGCAGAGCCCAAGGAGATATACTTCACCTCCGGCGGCTCGGAGGCGGATAACCAGGCTATCGTCTCCATGGCAAAGTTCGGCGCTCTTAAGGGCAAAAAGCACCTTATCTCCACCAAGTTTGAGCATCATGCAGTTCTGCACACCCTCAAGCAGCTTGAAAAGCAGGGCTTTGAGGTAACGCTGCTGGATGTCCACGAGGACGGCGTTGTCCGCCTTGAGGATGTCGAGGCTGCAATAAGAGAGGATACCGCTCTTGTCACCGTCATGTTTGCAAATAACGAGATCGGCACCGTGCAGCCCATTAAGGAGATCGGCGCACTCTGCCGCAGCAAGGGCATTCCGTTCCATACCGACGCTGTTCAGGCTGCCGGCCATATGCCCATCAATGTAAAGGAAATGAACATCGACCTGCTGAGTATGTCCGGCCATAAGTTCCACGCACCCAAGGGCGTCGGCGTTCTGTACGCAAGAAAGGGCATGCCGCTGTTCAACATCATCGAGGGCGGCGCTCAGGAGCGAGGCAAGCGTGCGGGTACCGAGAATATCCCCGGCATCGTGGCACTTGCAGCGGCTCTCAAGGAGTCTGTCGACAACATGGAGGCCAACACCGCAAAGATAATCCCCATGCGTGACAAGCTGTTTGCCGAGCTGTCGAAGATCCCCCACTCCAAGATAAACGGCTCGCTCGAGCACCATGTCCCCGGCACCGTGAACATGTGCTTTGAGGGCATCGAGGGCGAGAGCCTGCTGCTCCTGCTCGACTCCAAGGGCGTTTGCGCATCGTCCGGCTCTGCCTGCACCTCCGGCTCTCTCGATCCGAGCCATGTTCTGCTTGCCATCGGCCTGCCCCACGAGGTTGCCCACGGTTCACTGAGACTTTCCATCGGTGAGTACAACACCATGGAGGAGATAGACCACATCATCGAGGTCGTGCCCGGTATCGTCGAGTACCTGCGCAGCATCTCCCCGGTGTGGGAGGATCTCGAAAACGGCAAGAGAAAGCACCTCATCTAATATTTAATATAACTAACGAAAGCTTTTCAGGAGGATATAATCATGGCACTGTATAGCGATAAAGTAATGGACCATTTCCAGCACCCCCGTAATGTCGGCAAGATCGACGACGCTCCCAATGTGGGCATCGGCGAGGTCGGCAACGCCAAGTGCGGCGATATTATGAAGATGTACCTCAAGGTAGATGACGGCGTCATCACCGACTGCAAGTTCAACACCTTCGGCTGCGGCAGCGCAATTGCAACAAGCTCCATGGCTACCGAGCTTATCAAGGGCAAGAAGCTTGAGGACGCTCTCGAGCTTTCCAACAAGGCTGTTGTCGAGGCTCTCGACGGTCTGCCCACACATAAGATCCACTGCTCCGTTCTCGCCGAGGAGGCTGTCAAGGCCGCCGTCAAGAACTACTACGACAAGAACGGCATAGAGTACGATCACGAAAAGTTCGCAGAGACCCACAACTGCGACCACTGCGTCGAGTAAGCGAATATGCAAAAATCCCCGAGCCAACCGGCTCGGGGATTTTTGCATACATCAATCAATTCTCACAAGACCGTTCGGTGCTTTGCAGCGTGCGGCAAGGTCGATGTAGGTCTGCTTGCTGCGCTCCCATGCGGAAATGTCCTTGTCCTCAAGCTCACGCAGGACCTTCGCCGGAGCACCGCCGACAACGACACGGGGCGGGACGGTCTGATGCTTCTTTACGACTGCACCCTCAGCTACAACGGCGTATTCGCCGATATCGGCAAACAGGCTTATAATCGCACCCATGCCGATGTTGGCGCCGTCCCGGATGTGGTTCCCGTGGACTATCGCACTGTGACCTATCGTGACCCGCTTGCCGATGTGGCAGCCGTCGGTCTTGGCTTCGGGGCCGCCGACATGAATAAGGCACAGATCCTCAATTGCGGTCTCGTCGCCTATAAATATCGGCCGCTCGTCGCCACGGATGACGGAGCCGGGGCCGACATAGCAGCGTGCGCCGATGGTCACATCGCCGATGATGACGGCGGTGTCGCTTATAAATGCGCTCGGGTCTATCTTCGGGCGCTTGCCTTCAAATTCGTATAGCATGCTGATACCTCATTTCTTTCTGACATATGTGCCCGGGATGCCGAGCTCATCACGGTATTTTGCGACGGTGCGCCGTGAAATTGAAAAGCCATTCTTGCTCAAAATGTCGCACAGCTGAGCGTCGGACAGGGGAGAGGATTTGTCCTCACCGTCAATTACCTCACGCAAAAGCTTTTTTGCTTCATCCGCCGAGCGTGTGCCGGACTTGCTCTCAAGCTTGGCGGTGAAAAACAGTTTTGCGGGGATAACGCCACGCTTGCACTGAATGTATTTGCCCCGAACCGTGCGGCTGACGGTGGAAACGCTCAGTCCCGTGGAGTCGGCAATGTCGGCAAGCGTCATGGGCTTAAGCGTGTCGGATTTGCCGCAAAGGTAGTCGCTTTGCATTTTCGCAAGCGTTTCAAAGCAGCTCAGCACGGTTTTCTCGCAGCGGCAAACATTCTGATACAGCCTGCCGGCGGCCGCCATGCGCTCATCAATATAACTTATAACGCTCTCGTCGTCGGTCGATTTCTTGAGTTCCATGCAGAACGAGCTTATCTTCAAATGCGGACTGTACGGGCGGCACAGGGAAATGCTCAGTCCGTCGGCGGTCTGCTCAACGCTCAGATCGGGATAAATGTACATGCCGTCGGCATCCCGGCTGCCCTCAAGAGCCGAGGAGGGGTAGGGGTAGAGCCCTTTTATGCGCTTTTCGGCGCTGCGCACTTCGCTCACGGGGACGCCGAGCGATTTCGCTATCTGCGTATAGTGTCCGTGCGAAAGCTCCTCAAGATAGCTTTCGACGATGCTGCGGGCGATGCTGTCATCGGCACTAAGCTGCGCCGTCAGGCAGCCTCGCACATCCTCGGCGCATATGCCCGTCGGCGGCAGGGAACGCATGACGGCAACGCAGTCATCGACCGCTTTGCGCTCGACACCGAGCTTTTTCGCAGCCTTGTCCCAGTCCTCGGAAAGAAAACCACGGCTGTCAACGCAGCCGATGAGATAGCGATATATCCTTTTAGAGTCCTTATCGGCATCGGAGCTTAAAACCATGCTCAAAAGATACGAGCGAACATCGGGCTGCTCGGTGCACGAGGCAATGGGGCTGTCGGGCGTGTCATCGTCGTCGTCACTGTTTGAGCTTTCCGAGCGCTGCGAGGTAAACGAGCCGAGCCATTCGACACGGCTTGCAAGCTCACTGCTCTTTGAGGCTGCTGCAAGCTCGTCAATGTCGATGGCGGGGTTTTCCATGGCCTGCTCCGTGAGATACCGCCCCAGCTCCACGGTGTTTAGCTGCACCATTTCCAGCAGCTGAATGGTCGCCGGTGCGATCGTCTGTTTAATTGTGACGGCGTTTTTCAGCTTCATGACAATAGTTTCTTTACCTCGAAATGACACAAAAATATATTTGTTTACAATTTGACTATTTGAAACACTTTTTACACACTTATCAATAATATCAAAACACTTATATAAAATCAAGTTGAAAAATATAGAATTGCACAGTGTAAAACAATACAAGTGTATCACCGTGATACACTTTACGCCAAATGCAGTGACCGATGATGACACACTTTTAACAATTTGACACACTGCGCATTTGGTGTTACAATGGCACAGAAGAACTTTTTCGGAGCAATAAAAATTTTTTTCGGAGGCGCAGCGGCATGAATACGGATTTTCTCATTCGTGAAAAAGAGTACCTCAGCATGCTCGAAAGCTCAAGATACATGTGCGAAAGAAACGGACTTGATATGCACATGCAGGCTCTGCCGGAGGTGACGGAGGCCGACCGTGAGCGGTGCAAAAATCATGTCACGGGTCATATCAGGCTCATGCGAAAGAGCACGCCCGAGTATTATCAGGCTGTTGCGGATACGCTTGCGGCCAATAACTCCGTGCTTTTGTATCTGTACGAAAATTTTGATGTTTTCGGCCGCTACGGCGATAAAAAGCTTAAGGACGAGCTTTTTGAGAAGAATATTAAGCTCGGCGGCAATGTCGGCGAAAGCGTCGCCGGAACGAACGCCGCAGTCATGTCTGCCCGAAGCCCCAACAGCACTTGGGTCATCGGCGACGAGCATTATCTGGACGCTTTTAAGCCGTATGTCACCTTTGCGTTCAGAATTAAGGGCAAATACAGCCGAAACGGCTATATTATGATAATCACCTATAAGGAAAACTTCGATGAGCGCATATACAACCTTTTTAAGCTGCTCGAATCGACTGAGACTATCATAACGACCGGCCATGTGACCAAGGATGTCATCATGCGTGATATCATGCAGCGCAATGAATACAGCCGAGGAAGCACGAACGATATAGTTATAATGGTCGATAACAGCTGCTCGGTGACCTTCGCAAACGACATGTTCTACGACTTTTATAACTACCATCCTCAGGAGACGATAAACAGCTTTTTGGGAGATATCTGCCCCGAGCTCATGTCGCTGGTGTCGAAGATAGCCGAGGGAAAAAAGGTCATCGGCAAGCCCGTAGACCTTGTGCACCCAAACGGCTCAAGAGAGCAGTATTTTGCCGATTGCAGCATAATTAACACGAATTTGCGTCAATTTGGTGCACTTATCACCATTTATAAGGGTAAAATTAAGAAAGAAGAAAAGCCCGCAGACGGCAACTACGCACGCTATACCTTCGATGATCTCATCGGCGTTTCGGATAATTTCGTGCAGCTCAAGCGCTTTGCCGAGCAGATCTCGGCGACCTCGAGCCCCATTCTTATTCAGGGCGAATCGGGCACGGGCAAGGAGCTTTTTGCAAATGCGATCCATTGCACCAGCCAGCGCAAGGATAAGCCCTTTGTCGCCGTAAACTGTGCGGCGATACCCCGTAATCTTATCGGAAGCGAGCTGTTCGGCTATGTCGGCGGCTCGTTCACCGGCGCAAGCCGAACGGGTGCAAAGGGCAAGTTTGAGCTTGCCGACGGCGGTACGCTGTTTTTAGACGAGATAGGCGAGATGCCCGTTGAAATGCAGAGCGTCCTTTTGCGTGCGCTGGAGGATAACTGCATAACCCGCATCGGCGCAACAAAGCCCATAAATGTAGATGTACGAATAATTACAGCCACCAATAAGGACCTCACAAAATGCATTGCCGACGGAAGCTTCAGGGCAGACCTGTACTACCGTCTTAATGTCATAAACCTCACCATGATACCGCTCAGACGGCGCAGGGCGGACATTAAAGAGCTTGCAGAATACTTCCTTGAACGCTTTGCACACGAAAACGGGAAGAATATTCACGAGATAAGCCCCGCTGCGGTCGTCGCAATGACCGAGTATGACTGGCCGGGCAATGTCCGAGAGCTGCGCAACTGCATGGAATACAGCGTCATCGTCTGCAAAAGCGACTGCATCGAGCTTGAGGATCTCCCGCAGAGCATAACAAACCTCGAGCGGGCGGATGAGAGCGCCAAGGCGGCCGAGCCCGAGGGCACGGAGCTTCGGATGATGAGCGATTTCTTTACAAAGCAGCGGCTCGAGATGGCAAAGAAGCTCATGGTCGAGTTTAAGGGCAACAAATCAAAGGTCGCACAGGAGATGGGCGTTTCACGCTCCACGCTATATAGGATACTCAACGGCGCAGAGGATACGCACAGTGACAAATAACAAAAGACAAGCAAAAAGCCAGATACCTGCCAAGGCGGGTGTCCGGCTTTTTGCCTTTGTACACACTCCGGAATGTGTCTTAACCAATCGGGGCAAAATAAGAAAAAATATTTTTTTGTCAAAGTTGGCACGGATTTTGCATTAAAAATAGACCGTCAAGAAAATAACCGACACGGTCAGTTCCCCGGCCGGGATAATCGATACTGAGCTGAGGTTATGATACTGAGGAGGTAAATATGAAAAGACTTTATACACCGTTCAAGGTCAACCAGCTTGAGCTGAAGAACAGAGTGATCATGTCGCCCATGAGCATAGGCCATACCGTCGACGGCTTTATAATGGATGATGTGGTTGAATTTTACAGACGCCGTGCGCTCGGCGGAGTCGGCCTTATAATTTTCGCAAACATGCAGTGGGACAAGGTGCGCTACAATCCCAACCACGGCGCAATGCTCACCGACGAGAAATACATCCCCTCGCTCAAGAAGCTGACCGACGCCATCCATGAGGGCGGCAGCAAGGTATTTGCACAGCTCATGCATCGCGGCAGATGCGCAAACCGCGCAAGCATTCAGGGCGAGCAGGCTGTTGCACCGTCCCCCATCCCCGGCAGATTTACCCACTTTGAAATGCCCAAGGAGCTCACCGTTGAGGAGATCAAGGAGTTCGTCGAGTGGCAGGCGCAGTCCGCCGTCATCGCAAAGAAGGCAGGCTTCGACGGCATCGAGATCGAGACCAACTCCGGCTACCTGTACGGCCAGTTCTTCTCCCCCTTGACCAACCATCGTACCGATGAGTACGGCGGCTCGCTCGAAAACCGCTGCCGCTTCATGGTCGAGACCCTCGAGGGTATGAGAAAGGCAGTCGGCCCCGACTATCCCATTTCGCTTCGTGTCAGCGGCAGCGACTTCATGGACGGCGGCTGCAACGGCGACGATATCGCCGAGATCTGCGAGCTTCTGGACAAGACCGGCTATGTTGACGGCTTCTCCATCACCGCAGGCTGGCATGAGTCGGCAGTTCCCCTCATCACCATGGAAGTTCCCCACGGCGCATGGGCATACCTCGGTCGCCAGATCAAGGCAAGAGTCAAGGCTCCCGTCGCACAGGGCATGCGCATGAACATCGAGAAGGCAGAGGAGCTCGTCGACAGAGGCGACTTTGACGCTATCGTTATGGGTCGTCCGTTCCTGGCAGACCCCGATGTCGTCAACAAGGCGATAGCCGGCAAGGCTGCCGATATCCGTCCCTGCGTCGGCTGTAACGCAAAGTGCCTTGACATGGCAATGATCAGCAAGCCCATCGGCTGCATCGGCAACTACGAATGCAACCGTGAGGAGGAGCTTGAGGACGAAAACGGCCTCATGCCCACCGAGAAGAAGAGCGAGCATCCCGAGAAGATCCTCGTCATCGGCGCAGGCCCCTCCGGTATGGAGTTTGCCCGTGTCGCAGCGCTCCGTGGCCATAAGGTCACCATTTGGGAGAAGCGCAACCGCACCATCGGCCTTTCGCTGTTTGCCGCAACGCCTCCCCGCCGCTATGATATCCGCTTCTTCGGCCAGTGGCTCGAGCGCACCTGCCGTGAGCTTGGCGTTGAGATAATCCTCAACAAGGAAGCCACCGCAGAGGATATCATTGCAGCAAGCAAGGACTTCGACCGTGTCGTTCTCGCATGCGGCTCCAAGGCATCCATCCCCCCGATCCCCAGAGATCCCAGCGTTCCCATTGTCCACGCATGGGATGTGTTTGACGGCAAGGCAGAGCTCGGCAAGAATGTCGTTGTCGTCGGCGGCGGCGATGTCGGCGTTGAGGTCGCAATGTACATCGGCGAGATCGGCACACTTACCGCCGATGAGCTGAGATTTATGATGATCTACAAGACCGAGCCCTACGAAAAGCTCCAGCAGCTTCTCAACCACGGCGTTCACAATGTTGCCATCGTCGAGATGGGCAAGAAGTTTGCTCCCGACATCAACCCCGGCAGCCGCTGGTCGATAATCGCACGTACCAAGCAGCTGGGCACCAAGATGCTCAAGGAGACCAAGGTCCTCGAGATCACCAAGGAAGGCGTCGTTGTTGAAAACGCTGAGGGCGTTCAGACCCTGCCGGCAGACACCGTTGTTATAGCAGCAGGCGCAAAGCCCAATAATGATATGTATGAGCAGCTCGTCGGCAAGGTCAAGAATGTTGACTGCATCGGCGACGCCGTCAAGGTCGCAAGAATACCCGATGCGGTCGAGTCCGCCTACAAGCTCGCCGCAAGCATATAAATTCGACTAGGACTGTGCGGCGCAGCGCCGCACGATAGTCCGGCTGTGTAATCCCCCTTTTTCCCCATGGGCTGCCGGGCTCCTCCCCGGCAGTTCGTGGAGGGAGTAAGGGGAAGGGGAGAATTAGAGCTTAAAAAGCTTAATGAGGAAAAATTAAAATGAATCAGCTGCAAAACAAACAATTTGAAGAGGCACTGGTCCGATACAGAAAAAAGTGGGATAAGATAAAAGACCCCTGCGTGGTGTACGACTTTCCTATACCCGCCGTTTCCTGTAAAGAGCTGTTCCTCGAAAGAGTAAACGAACATCCCGACAAGACCTATGTAATCAGCAACGGCGAGAAGATGAGCTATGTCGAGTGCAATACTCTTGCAGCAAAGATAGCAAACGGATTTCTCGCAAACGGCCTTAAAAAGGGCGACCGTGTCATAACCTATGTCTCAAACGGCTTTGAGTTCGTGGCACTGGCACATGCCTGCTTCAAGACCGGCATCATAATGGTAAACACCAACCCCCGTTCCACCGCAGATGAGATCAGCCGCAGAATTAAAGACTGCACGCCGAAGATGGTCATTACAGACTCCGACGGCGCCGATGCGGTAGTCCAGTCTCTCAAGGACGACAGACAGAGCATCGAAAAGGCTGTGTTCTGCCCCGCACTTGAGAAGGAAAACCGCTGGGATGAGCTCAATGCGTGGGAAAGCATCATTTCCGACGACGCAAGCGAACCCGATATCGAAATTCTGCCCGAGGATGTTGCGATACTGCAATACACCGGCGGTACTACCGGCGTTCTGAAGGGCTGCTGCCAGACAAACCACGCATTCGTGGCAAAGGCAATGGCTCAGGTGCAGTATTTCAGACCCTTCTTAAACGACAATGACTATGAAAACTACATGGTCATCATAGCACTGGGCATGTCGCACGCCTTCGGCTTCGGTCAGGGCATCGTCGTAAACCTCACCATGGGCGGCACGATATTCTTCGCCGAAAGCCTTGACGAGATACTCAGGGTCATCGAGAAATACCGTCCCACCGTTTGGCCGTCCGTTCCTCTGTGGATGAAGCTTATCGCCACCCACGAGGAGTATCAGAAGTATGACATTTCCTCGCTCAAGGTGATAACCTGCGGTTCGGCTCCGCTGCCCGTGGATGTCATCAAGCGTGTCGAGGAGCTCACGGGAGCCGTCATCACCGAGGGCTACGGCATGACCGAAACGGTAAACACCATAACCATAAACGGTCATGACCACCGCAAGGTAGGCACGGTCGGCGTGGTTAACCCCAACATCGAATACCTCATCGTCGATCAGGAGACCGGCACCGAGGTCGTCGAGGACGGAACACCGGGCGAGATAATCTGCCGTGGCGAATGCGTCATGCACGAGTATTGGAACAACCCCGAGGAAACGGCTAAAATGCTGCGCAACGGCTGGCTGTACACGGGAGATATCGGGCTCATCGATGAGGAAGGCTTCCTTGTCATCTGTGACAGGAAAAAGGATCTCATCATAACCGGCGGCTTCAATGTGTTCCCCAGCGAGCTTGAGGCGGTTGCGATAACCGCACCGAATGTCGCAGACGCAATTGCCATCGGTGTTCCGAACGAGCGCAGGGGAGAAGTTCCCGCAATATTCGTTCAGCCCATGCCGGGCAAGACCATTGATCTTAATGAGGTCGAGCGGGTCTGCCGTGAGAAGCTCTCAAGGTTCAAGGTGCCCAAGGAGTATTACACCATGGACATGCTCCCCAAGACCAAGAACCGCAAGCCCGACAGAAAAGCGGTCAGAAAAATGTATCTTGAGCATGCATTTGATGACCAGAAAAAGTGATAGATAGTTTTGCTGTTTTATTGAATGTTAATTAAAAAATAAACATAAAAAAGGAGAAGACGAAAATGTCTAAGAACACAAAAAGAACACTTCTTGGCTTCGTACTCGCAATCGCAGCGCTCGTCCTCATCGCATATCTTCCCGCTGAGACCGAGCAGATGAGCCGTGCGGCATGGCAGTATCTCGGCTGCTTCGTGTTCATGCTCGTACTCATCATTTCTCGTGCAGTCCCCGACTGGGCAGCGGTGTTGTGCACTATGGCAGTGCTCGTGGCACTGAAGGTTGCAACCGTCGCCGAGGTCACCTCGAACTTCGCATCCAGCACCGTATGGCTTTGCATCGGCGTGTTCATCATGTCCATCGGCATCAACAACAGCGGCTTTATGAAGCGCCTTGCTCTGTGGGTCTTGACCCGCTTCCCCGGAACATATGCAGGTCAGGTCACCGCAATGCTCCTTTCCGGCGTTATCATGAGCCCCATCATCCCGTCCTCCACCGCAAAGACCTCCATGATGGCTCCGTTCGTCAACCAGGTCTGTGAGGCATCCGGCGCAGAGCGCAACTCCAAGCAGTCCCTCGGCCTTTGGTTTGCAAACTTTATGGGCACCAACCAGCTCGGTATGGCCTTCGTCTCCGGCTCGGTTTATGTCGCACTCATGCTCGGCTTCGTCGGCGAGAGCGTTTCCTGGGGTCAGTGGTTTGTCCGTGCATGCGTATGGTATGTAGTCTGCATCATCCTCGTTTATGTATTCTGCCTCGTTTTCTGCAAGCCCACCGAGACTCAGAAGGCAGCAAATGTTGAGTTCATCAAGGAGTCCTACAAGGCTCTCGGCAAGATCAGCACCAAGGAGAAGCAGGGCATCATCATCGTTCTCGTAGCCCTCGTTCTCTGGCTCACCCAGTCCACACACAAGATCGACGCAGGCATGATCGCCATCCTCGCCGATGTCGCATTCATCGCATGCGGCCTGATCACTCCTCCCGAGGTCGGCGCAAAGGGCATGTGGACCATCACCATCTTCGTCGGCGGCGTTCTTTCCGTTGCAGGTCTCATGGCATCCCTCGGCGTCAGCACTTGGCTGGCAGGCATCCTCGGACCCATCCTCGCTCCCATCATGAGCAGCCCTTGGATCTTCATCCCCGCACTGTGCATCATCACATACCTGCTTCGTTTCGTCATCGTGTCTCAGTCCTGCTGCATGGCCGTCATGATCGCAATCTTCGGCTCGCTGCTTGAGGCACACGGCATCAACATTTTCGTCCTCGTATTCACCTCTTGGGTATCCGGCACCTGCTGGAATGTCGCTTACCAGAACCCCGCATCCGCAGGCCTTATCAAGATGTGCGATCCTTCCCTCGACTTTGCAACCGCATCCAAGGGCTCGTATGCATACTGCATCATCAACCTCATCGCAATGACCTGCAGCGTACCTCTCTGGATGGCACTGGGCCTTCTGTAATTAGAGTATGTACGGCTACAAGCATATCCGGGTCGAGCTTCCCGAGCCCGGCATAGCCGTGATGAGCTTCATAAGACCCGAAAAGCTCAACTCGTGGTCACGAGAGGTTTTCGATGATATGCTGCACTTCTTCCGTGCCCTCAAAACGGATGATGAGACGAAGGTGCTCATCATCCGGGGCGAGGGGGAGCGTGCCTTCTGCACGGGAGCGGACTTCATGAGCCTGTTTCCCGGCGAGGGCGACCGTGACAGCGTACACAAGTCCTATGACTTCCAGGAGGAGCTAAGAGAACTCGTCGTTCTTGTTCACGAGGCAAAGCAGGTCGTCATCACGGCTGCTCACGGCTACGCAGTCGGCGGCGGATTCTTCCTGACCATGGCATCGGATATCCGACTCATTGCCGACGATGTGAAATTCTCGTGTCCGCTTCTTAAAATGAGCATGAGCTGCGGTGATCTCGGCTGTGCATATATGCTGCCCCGCCTTATCGGCGACGGTGTGGCAAGAGATATCCTGCTCACGGGCAGATATATGCTCGCCCCAGAGGCCATGAGCCTTGGCTACGCCTCAGGTTGCTACCCACTTCCGGAGCTTGACAATGCGGCGATGGAAAAGGCGAGAGTGCTCGCAGGCTACACAAGCGAGGCTCTGCAGTACAGCAAGCAGCTTCTTAATTTGATGGAAAGCGTCAATGATATTGATACGGCCATCAAGATAGAAAACCGCAACCAACAGCTCGTTAAAGCATTCAACAGAGAAAACCGCAGCAAACAGTGAACAATGCCCCGCCATGCGGGCGCACACATAGAAATAATGAATCTGAAAGGAGATTTCTAATGCAAAGCTTACCTAAAAAGTCCCTTCTGCCCTTCACCGAGGAGCACGAAGCATTCCGCAAGGAGTTCGGCGAATTTCTTGACAGAGAGATAGTTCCCTATTACATGGACATGGAGAAGAACCACTCCGTCGGCAAGGAGACCTTCAAAAAGTTCGGCGACGCAGGCTACGGCTGCCTGTGGCTGGACAAGAAGTACGGCGGCAGAGAGCTCGATATGCTCTACTCCATCGTCTACGGCGAAGAGCTCAACAAGCGCGGCCTGAACGGCGTTCTGACCCGCCTGAGCAGCGACACCGTCGCTCCCTACATCTATGCACACGGCACCGAGGCACAGAAGGAAAAGTACCTCCCCGGCGTTGCATCCGGCGACACCTGCATCTGCATCTGCATGACCGAGGCAGAGCACGGCTCCGACCTTGCTCACATCGAGACCAGCGCAGTTAAGGACGGCAAGGGCAACTACATCGTAAACGGCGGCAAGATCTACATCTCCAACGGCATGGTCTCCGACTACGCCATCGTTGCAGTCGTCACAAACCCCAACGCAGAGAAGCCCCACAAGGGCATCAGCCTGCTCATCATACCCACCGACGCACCGGGCTTCGAGCGCAAGCTGCTCAACAAGATCGGCCTTAACTCTCAGGACACCTCCGAGTACATCTTCCACGATGTCGTCGTTCCAGAGGAGAACCTGCTCGGCGAGGAGAACAGAGGCTTCTACTACCTCATGCAGCACCTCGAAAAGGAGCGTCTCATGGGCTCTTGGGGCACCCTCGGCATGGCAGAGTACGCTTTCGAGCTGTGTGTACAGCGTGCAAACGAGCGTCTCGTTGCAGGCAAGCCCCTCGGCGCATACCAGCATTGGCAGTTCGAGATCGCAAAGGCAGCCGCAGAGCTCGATCAGGCAAGAAGCTATGTTGAGCATCTGACCATGCTGTTCATGGCAGGCGAGAGTGTCAACACTCAGGTCTCTATCGCAAAGTACGCCACCAGCGAGCTTGCATACAAGATCTCCGACCTCGGCGTTCAGATCTGGGGCGGCCCCGGCATCCTGCGTGAGAACGCAATTGCCCGCCAGTTCGTCGATACCCGCCACTACCGCCTGATGGCCGGTACCTCCGAGGTACAGCTGGGCATCATCGCAAAGGCGATCGGTCTCGGCAAAAAGAAGTAAGAATTTAATGGGGGATCAAACCTGATCCCCCTATCCGAGCAAGGAGGTGCTCTAATGGCATTACCGCTTGAAGGCGTAAAGATCCTTGACCTGAGCACGATGCTCCCCGGCCCGTTCTGCTCCATGATCCTCGCCGACTTCGGCGCAGAGGTCATCAAGGTCGAAGCCGTCAAGGGCGGCGACCTCTTCAGAGGCGGCGTTCCCAAGATAGGCGACACGGGCGGAGCGTTCTTCCAGGTCAACCGCAACAAAAAAAGCATCACCCTCAACCTCAAAAGCGACGAGGGCAAGGAAATATTCTATAAGCTCGCTAAGGACGCCGATGTCGTGCTCGAGCAGTACCGCCCCGGCGTTGTGAAAAAGCTGGGCGTTGACTACGAAACGATAAAGGCCATCAACCCCAAGATCGTTTACTGCTCCCTGTCCGGCTACGGTCAGACAGGCCCGTACCACCTGACCTCGGGTCACGACCTTAACTATATAAGCTACGCTGGTATCCTCGGCCTCACCGCACGCAAGGGACAGACCCCCACCATCCCCGGTGTTCAGATCGCCGATATCGGCGGCGGCGCACTGTATGCGGCGATAGGCATCCTCATCGCTCTCATGGGCGTGAAGCGCAACGGTGTCGGCCAGTATGTCGATACATCCATGCTCGACGGTGCTGTCTCGTGGCTGCCTGTGCTTGCAAACGACTACTTCGTCAAGGGCGTATCTCCCAAGGCAGCGGAGAATATCCTCAACGGCCAGAACGCCTGCTACGAGGTGTACGAGACAAAAGACGGCAGATACATCAGCATCGGCGCAATCGAGCCGCACCTGTGGGCAAACTTCTGCGATGCCATCGGCAAGGAGAAGTTCAAGGCCTACCAGCGTGACCTTACAAAGCAGGACGAAATGTTTGCGTATCTGCGTGACATGTTCAAGTCCAAAACTCAGGCCGAGTGGATCGAAAAGCTCACCGACGTTGACTGCTGCTGGGCACCGGTCAAAAACCTCGAGGAGGTCTTTGCCGACCCGCAGGTCGTCGCCCGTGACATGGTCTATGAGATGACCGACCCCGAGGGAACCTACGGCAGCGTCAAGATGATAGGCTCCGCCGTCAAGCTTTCCGAGACCCCCGCACGCAAGGAACTGTTCCCGCCCAGAAAGGGCGAGCATAACACCGAGATGCTCAAGTCTATTGGCTATACTGACGAGCAGATAGCCGAGCTTCAGAAAAACGGCGTTATTTAAAATTTAAATCAAAGGAGAAAAAATGATATGAAAATGCTCGAAGGCATCAAAGTCCTTGACTTTACCACCAACGCATCAGGACCCAAGGCCGGCACCTATCTCGCAGACTACGGCGCAGAGGTCGTCAAGGTCGAGGTACCCGGCGGCGAGGGCGGCAGAAAGTTTGCTTTCTATGTAAACGGCATCTCGACCTACGCCTGCGGCAAGGACAGAGGCAAGAAGTCCATTGAGATCAAGCTCAGCGACCCCGACGCACAGAAGCTGCTGCTGGATGTTGCCAAGGATTACGATATTATCATCTCATCCAATAAGCCCGGATTCCTCGAAAAGTTCGGCCTCGGCTATGAGGATGTCAAGAAGGTCAACCCCGGCATCGTTTACGCTGCACTCACTCCGTTCGGCTACAAGCCCAACAAGTACAGCGACAAGCCGTCATACGATATCTGCGCTGTCGCAATGAGCGGCCTGAACGCACAGACCGGCGAGCGTGACGGCAACCCCACCCGCATCGGCTCCGTTATCGGCGACATGATCGGTGCAGAGGGCTTCTTTGCGGCAATTATGCTCGCACTGTTCCACAAGCAGCGCACCGGCGAGGGTCAGTTCGTTGACTTCTCTCTCGTGCGCAACCTCGTCCACATCAACGATACCCTCCAGTACCACAACAAGAAGGGTCACATCCAGTACCGCTCCGGCAACCACAACGCCAATATGTCTCCTTACGGCATCTACACCGGCAAGACCATGTCCATCGTCATCGGCGCCGTTGCACCGAGTACATGGAACCCCCTGTGCGACTGCATGAACCGCCCCGACCTCAAGACCGACCCCGAGTTTGCAACTCTGCCCATGAGGTCTAAGAACCACCTCAAGGTCGAGCAGATCATCACCGATTGGCTCATGACCTTCGACAATACCCGTGACGCATATGAAATGATGGAAAAGGCCGGCGTCGCAGTTGCTCCCGTTATGACCGCAGAGGAGGTCTGGGACGATGAGGAGTACAACCGTCTCGGCTGGTGGGTCAACTTCCCCATGTACCCCGAGTGGGAGGGCACCGACATCATCTCCAACAAGCACTGCGCATACTTTGCCGATTTCTCCACCATCGACGAGCATCCCGAGAACCGTCCCGCCAACATCTCTACCCGTATTGGTGAGAACAACTACGAGGTCCTCAAGGAGTGGGGCAAGACCGAGGAAGAGGCCAAGGCACTGCTCGAAAAGTGGGGCGCAACCAAGATCTAAGCTTACTACATCCTTTCTAAAATTTAGCAAAACATGTCTCTCCGGACGAGCTTTCGTCCGGGGAGATTCGTGGTTAAGTCTTAAGCCAGTCATAAACTAGTTATAGGAGGAAAAAACTGTGAAAATGCTCGAAGGCGTAAAGGTTCTTGACTTTACAACAAATGCGGCCGGCCCAATTGTCGGCGCATACTTTGCCGATTACGGCGCAGAGGTCATCAAGGTTGAAGTACCCGGCGGCGAAGCCGGACGCAGGTTTGCTTATTATGCAGGCGGCATGTCGACCTATGCCTGCGGTAAGGACAGAGGCAAAAAATCGATAGAAATGAAGCTCAGCGACCCCACTGCACAAAAGCTCATTCTTGAACAGGTCAAAAATTTTGACATTGTGCTCGTTTCCAACAAGCCCGGCTTCATGGAGAAGTTCGGCCTCGGCTATGAGGATATGCGCAAGGTGAACCCGGGCATAATCTATGCTTCGCTGACCCCGTTCGGCGTAAAGCCGTCGAAGTACAGCAACAAGCCGTCCTATGACATTTGCGCAGTCGCAATGAGCGGCATAAACGCCCAGACCGGCGAGGCCGACGGCGCTCCGACCCGCATAGGCTCCGTTATCGGCGACACCAGCGGCGCCGAGGCGTTCTTCGCCTCCACGCTGCTTGCGTATATCCACAAGCTCAAGACCGGCAGAGGTCAGTTTGTTGATTTCTCGCTCGTGCGCAATGTTCTGCACATCAACTCCGGCACACTTCAGATTCACAACCACAAGGGTCACATTCAGAGCCGCTCCGGCAACCACAATACAAATCTTTGCCCCTACGGAATCTATACCGGCAAGACCATGTCCATGGTTATCGGCGCCGTGTCTCCCGCCACTTGGAATGCGCTGTGCGACTGCATGGGCAAGCCTGAGTACAAGGAAGACCCCCGCTTCGTCACCATGCCCGACCGCTGCAAGCATCACACCTTGGTCGAGCAGATCATCACCGATTGGATAAACACCTTTGACGACTCCAAGGTCGCATACGACAAGCTCGACGCTGCCGGCGTACCCTGCTGCCCGGTGCTCACTCCCGAGGAGGCTTGGGAGGACGAGGAGTATAATCGCCTCGGCTGGTGGGTCAACTTCCCCATGTACCCCGAGTGGGAGGGCACGGATGTTGCATCCAACAAGCACTGCGCCTACTTTGCCGACTTCTCCGATGTCAGCGAGGACGACCGCAAGCCGCAGCTTGCCCCGCACATCGGCGAAAACAGCTACGAGATACTCGAAAGCTGGGGCAAGACCGAGGATGAAGCAAAAGCGCTGCTTGAGCAGTGGGGCGCAAAGAATATCTGATATAAACCGTGCCTTCGGCATGCGTGAGGAGAAACCATGGATAAGACTAACTACATCAGTCCCGAATTCGGCCCGTTGCGCGGCATAAGGGTCATAGGCGCAGGCTCGCTTATTGCCATGCCTTTTGCGGCAACGATGATGGCCGATTTCGGCGCTGAGGTTATACAGATAGAGCGGCCGAGGATAGGCGACACCTACCGCAGCTTCCCGCCGTTTAAGACTACCGAGCAGGGTACGGCAGGCTCGTCGTGGATACAGGATGCACGCAACCGCCTGTCGATGACGCTTGAATTAGACCTTAGCGACCCCGATGTGAAGGAGATATTTTATAAGCTCATCGCTCAGAGCGATATCTTCGTTGAAAACATGGTTTGGCTCGAAAAGTTAGGCATTGACGATAAGGAGCTTCTGAAGATAAATCCCCGGCTCATTATCGTCCATATCTCCGGCTACGGGCATAAGGAATTCGGCGGGAAGCCTGAGATCTGCGATCAGGCCTCCTACGACATGATCGGACAGGCATACTCAGGCTATGCGCTGTTTAACGGCTATCCCGAGAAAGACCCGCTCATCGTCAAGCCCTCGCTCGGCGACTATATAACGGCGCTGTTTGCGCTTTTCGGAATGCTGGCGGCGTATATCGACGCTAAGAACACCGGACACGGGCAGGTCGTCGATGTTGCGCAGTTTGAGTCCATGGCTCGTGTCATGCGCGACGCATTCACCATGTCCTCACTCGGCCTCGCCGAAGTGCAGCGCTGCGGCACAAAGGCAATAGGCTTCCAGCCGTACGATCTTTTTAAAAGCAGCGACAATGTTCATGTCAGCATCGGCGCAGTCGGCAAGGTCGTGTTCGAGCGCTTTATGAATGCTGCGGGCTTCGACCTTGAAAAGTACCCGTATGAAAAGACCTCGAAGAACAAGGAAGCGGTCAATTCGCCCGAGGGCAGGGAGCTTGGCAGGCTCATAAACGAGTGGTGCTTGAGCCACACGGCGGACGAAATTGAGGAAGCCATGCATCGTGGGCGTGTGCCGTGCGCACGGGTGAACGATGCGCAGGCGTGCATGCACAATGAGCACTTTCTCGACCGTGGCGACTTTGTCAGCTTCGTTGACCAGACGCTCGGCATTGATGTCACCGCATTCGGCATAGCCCCGAAAATGAGCCGATCGCCCGGCATGGTCTGGCGAGGCGGCCCACGCCTCGGACAGGACACGGACGAGATACTTAAAACCGTCCTCGGCTACGGCGATGACGATATCGCCGCCTTCCGCAAAAAAGGCATCATATAACGAAAAAGCCACCCGCATAGAGCGGGTGGCTTTTGACATATTTGCTTAGCGTATCTTTTTGAGCAGTGCGGGGATGAGCTGGCGGTAGTCTGCCACGATGGCGTAGTTTGATATCGCCATGATGGGGGCTTGGTCGTTCGTATTGATGCTCACGATGCACTTGGAGTTCTGCATACCGGCAAGATACTGCGTTGAGCCGGAGATGCCGATGTTAATGATTAGGTCTGCCTTGACGGTGCAGCCGCTCTGGCCGAGCTGGCTGTCATGCTGCATCCAGCCGCAGTCGGTGAGCGGTCTCGAGCAGGCAAGCGATGCGCCGATGCGGGAAGCAAAATCAGCGATCATGTCAAGATCCTCTTTCTTCTTCACGCCTCGTCCGCAGGCGACAACGATCTTTGCGTCCTTGAGCTGTACCGTTGCCTTTTCGGCGGCTACAGCCTCGAGAAGCTCGTATGCAGGGTCGGCTGCACATTCGACCTTTTCACGGATGACATTCGTCTCGTGAGCGTCGACGGGCTGCGCGTCAAAGACCTTTGCACAGACGGTGACCATCTGCGGACGCTTCTCGCCGATGCAGATGTGCGCCAGAATGTTTCCGCCGAAGCCTGCGGTGACCTGAATAAAGTCGCCGTCCTCGTCGAAAATGAGGTCGAGAGCGTCGGCTGTCAGGCCGGTGTCGAGCGCCTGCATGGTGAGCGGAGCTACCTCACGGCCGACGCCGGTTGCGGGGATGATGAAAATTTCGGGCTCGTACTTTTTGGCAAGTGCAGTCATTGCCTGCGCATAGGTGCGGGCACTGTAGCTTGAAAGTGCGGCGTTTTCGCCGATGATGACCATGTCTGCGCCGTATTCGGAAAGCTCCCTGAGAGCATCCTCATCGGCCGCACCGAGCACCACGGCGACAAGGTCGCCGCCGTTGTGTGCCTTGAGCTGCCTGCCCTTGGTCAGAAGCTCGGGGACAATATCGCAAAGCTTGCCGTCGTGTGTTTCGGCATATACCCAAATATCCTTGCTCATTTTAAAACCTCCCTCAAATCAGATGCATGTCGGCAAGAACACCGGCGAGGACTTCCGCAGCCTCGTCACTGCTGCCGTTGATGACCGTGCCGTCGACCTTCTTGACCGTGGGCTCGGTGACGCATTTTGTGCGTGAGGGCGAGCCCTTGACGCCGCACTTGGCTTCATCGCAGCCGAGGTCTGCGTAGTCCCAGACAGTGATGCCCTTTTTAAGACCGTCGATGACATTTGCGGGGGTCATGAAGCGGGGCGTGTTCACGGCGGGGGTCACTGTGATGACGGCGGGAAGTGCGGTTTTCGAGGTCTCCGTGCCGCCGGTGAAGCTGCGGCGGCAAACGATTGCATTGCCGTCAAGCTCCAAAGCATCGACGCTGGTTACGAGCGGCAGACCGAGGAAGCCCGCCGTTACGGGGCCTGTCTGTGCCGTCTCGGCATCGGATGCCTTGTTGCCGAAAATGGCGAGGTCAAAGTCACCTAACTTTTTGGCCGCCATAGAAAGGACATAGCCCGTTGCGAGGGTGTCTGCGCCGCCGAAGATGCGGTCGGAAAGCAGAACCGCCTTGTCGCAGCCCATGAAAAGCGCACGCTTGAGCACATCCTTTGCCTGCGGAGGACCCATGGTTACCACCGTCACGCTGCCGCCGAAGCGGTCACGCAGCGTAAGACCCAGCTCAAGTGCATTCTTGTCCACGGGGTTTATCATCGTTCCGACACCGCTGCGGATGAGGTTGCCGTTTTCGTCGAGCTTCACATCGCTGCTGTCGGGTATCTGCTTAATAAAAACAATAACTTTCATCTTGTGCACCTCTTTCACTTAACGCCCATCCACTTGGCAATGATCTTCTTCTGAATTTCGCTAGTGCCCTCGAATATCTCGGTGAGCTTTGCGTCACGGTAGAGCTTTTCAATGACAAATTCCTTGCTGTAGCCGTAGCCGCCGTGCAGCTGCAGGCAACCACGCACGACCTCGTTGAGAACATCGGAGGCATAGTATTTTGCCATCGACGAGAGGTGGGACACACGCTGGCCGTTGTCCATGAGGCTTGCGCAGTTATACACCATCAGACGTGCGGCCTCGACCTTGGTCTGGTACTCGGCGAGCTTGAACTGCGTGTTCTGGAACTGCGAGATGCGCTTGCCGAACTGCACACGCTCCTTGGTGTACTTGACCGTCTGATCGATCGCATCCTGCGCCATGCCGACGCACACCGCCGAGATGCCGAGCCTGCCGGCGTCGAGAGTAGACATCGCCGCATGGAAGCCCTTGCCGACCTCACCGAGCAGATTCTCCTTGGGAACACGGACATTGTCGAAAATGACCTCGGCAACGGAGCTCGCACGCATGCCCATGAGCTCCTCGTTGCGGCCGACGGTTATGCCCTCGCACTCATGAACATCAATGAGCAGGCAAATGGGGCTTTTTGTGCCGTCGGGGGCTTTGTACTGGCAGTAGGTCTGGAAGAAATCAGCCTCACGGGCGCCGGTGATAAACGCCTTTGTGCCGTTTACGACAAAACAGTCGCCGTCAAGCACGGCGGTCGTCTGCATGCCCGCTGCGTCAGAGCCTGCGCCGGGCTCGGTAAGCGTGAATGCCGAGCGCTTTTCGCCCTTGACCCAAGGCACAACATATTTTTGCTTCTGAGCCTCGGTGCCGTAGTGCAGGATGGGGAAGCACATATTCGTCTGGCCGGAAACGGATTTTGCAACGGGGCCGCTGGCCTTGGAAAGCTCCTCAACGGCGAGCACATAGTGTACATAGCTGCTGCCCAATCCGCCGTACTCCTTGGGGATGACGATGCCGCAGAAGCCCAGCTCGTGCATTTCCTTGAGCAGGGGCTCAACGCTGAACAGACCCTTGTCGATCTCCAGCGTGTGCGGGCGGATGCGTTCATCGGCGTATTCTTTGTATATCTTTTGTAATTCCAATTCTTCTTCGGTGAGAACGGTGTTCATAGGATATCCTCCTGTCACAGATTTGACAATATATTATCAAACGCTTGGAAATCGGGCAATATGCAAGCGATTTTGAACACATTTGAACATATGTGTCAAAAAGTGTTGAACACATCGGGCACAGCGGGTATAATACCAAGTGAAATGTTCAAATGTGTTCAGCACAAGGAGGGCGTGATGGAAAAGCTACCGAAAAATGAAATTTTAAAACAGCTCAAGCAGCAGTTTATAAACGGCACGCTCGGGGAGTATGACCCCAAGTACGAGAAGAATGTTGCCGCATGGGAAAAATCACGCCAAGCCGGGGCTGAGCCGCATAAGCTGCGCCTCAATGATGACTGCCGTGATCTTCATGTGTTCGACCGCATAGATGATATATCAAAGTGTCACCTTGCGTATTTCAAGGACTATTACGAGAGCCGCAGCACGGCGCTTGAACGCATGGGTGGTGCGATGTTTTATCTCGACACGCAGCTGACGGCATTCCACAAAAGCGGCAATGCGGCACTTTTGAAGGAACTCAAGGCCAAGGGACTGCGCATAGGCACACGGTTTTCGGTCGAGAATGTCGGCGTTTTTGCGGGCAATACCGCTCCGGAAAAACCGTTTGTCACCTGCTTCAGCGCCGGTGAGGGGCATTATTGCGACCTGCTCACACCATACGCCTGCATCGCCCGCTACGGCGAGACCTCGGCAGGCCCGGGCTTTCACGCCGTGACGGTCATATTTCTGCCTCTTGAAAAGTGCTTCAAAAACTCGCTGAATTCGGCATCGTTTATGCTCGAGGCCGGCGATTTCACATACAAAAACCGCATACTTTACCCACACATCGAGCGTAGGTTTCATCTTTTGGAGCAGTCGGTGCAGTGCAGTACGGATATAACCATCCTTATTGACGACACCGGCGTTGTCGTCTTTGCCAACAGCCGGTTTGAAAACGAGTTTGACATGCACATAACCTCCGTCATCGGCAGACCCCTGCGTGAGGGCTTTCCCGAGCTGTCGTTCGTTTTGAAGGCACTGCGCACCGGCAAGGAGATATCGGCGGGCAACATTGCACTCGGAAGTGCGGGCAAGCGTTATTATGTTGAGTGTCTTGCCATAAAGGAGAACAACAAGGTCATCGGACTCAAGGTGTCGGTCAAAACGGCAGAGCAGATAAGAAAATACAGCGCCTTGGCCGAGCGCAACAATGCAGTGTACAGCTTTCAGGATATAATTGCCGTAAGTGCGGGGATGAAAAAGGTAAAAAACGAGGCACGCTCTGCGGCAGTGAGCCCGGCAAATGTGCTCATAACGGGCGAATCGGGCACGGGCAAGGAGCTTTTTGCGCAGGCTATCCACAACGCAAGCGCCCGCTTTGCAGGACCTTTTGTGCCGATAAACTGCGGCGAGTATACGAGAGAAACGGTCGAGACGGTGCTTATAGGAACGGAGAAAAACCCGGGTAAGTTCGTCCAAGCCGACGGCGGCACGCTGTTTTTAGACGATATCTCCGAAATGTCGCAGGATATGCAGAGCTTTCTGTTGCGCTTTTTGGAGGATGGCATCGTGACACCGCTGGGCTCGCGCCGCAGCATACGCACCGATGTGCGGGTCATTGCGGCAGCAGGCAGCGAGATACTCAAAAAGGTGCGGGACGGCTCGTTCAGGCTCGACCTGTACTACCGCTTGAATGTCCTGCGCATCGACCTGCCGCCGCTGCGTGAGCGCCGTGCCGATATGCAGGAGCTGAGCAATTACTTCGTGACGCTGCTGTCGGCAAGCTACGGCAAAAATATTTTCAGCGTATCGCCCGAGACCGTTGAGCGCTTCAAGGAATACAACTGGCCGGGCAACTTAAGGCAGCTTCGCAACATCATCGAGCGAAGCCTGCTCAAGGCCGAGGACGGCTGCGAGCTGACGATAACTGAGCTTGGCGAGGACTTCGGCGATGCCGCCGCAGTCGAGCCGGTCGCATCGAGCGGCGCACCGTTTGATGTGCGTGATGCGGAGGCAAATCGCATGATCGAGGCACTTATAAAATTTAACGGCAACAAGGCCAAGACCGCCCGCTATCTCGGTATGTCCCGTGGCACGCTCTACAACCGTCTGCGTGAGCTTGAGGATAAAGGAATTACCTTCTAAACAAAAAAGTCCGCTGTTCCAACGAACAGCGGACTTTTTGAATAATTATTTTTTTATGTAATCGGTAAGATCCCTGATCTTATCGATGTAGCTGCGCAGGAGCTTATTCGGTCTGCCCTCGCATTTCTTGACGGCGGCGAGCAGAGCCTCCGCTGCGGCGACAAGCTCACGATAAAGGGGAGAGGAGCTGCGCTCGGAATAGACCTTCTTTTCGGGCGAGACGGGCTTGCCCTCGGTGATGCTTATGAATTTGCCCTCGGCAAGGTCAAAGCTCGTACCGGAGTAGGGGGCAAAGGCGTTGTAGCCCAGCTCGTTTTTAAGGCAGGCGGTGAAGCTTTCGCAGGACTCGGGATCCCCGTGATTTACAAATACCATGTCGGGCTTTTTGCTGAAACCCTTGAGCCATGCGATGAGACCGTCCTTGTCGGCGTGACCGCTCACGCCCGGCAGCCAGCTTATCTCGGCCTGAACATTTATCTCCTCGCCGAAGAGCTTGACGCTTTTAGCCCCGTCGTGCAGTGCACGCCCGAGCGTGCCGACGGCCTGGTAGCCGACGAACAGCACAAGGCACTCCGGCCGCCACAGATTGTGCTTTAAGTGGTGCCGAATTCGGCCTGCGTCGCACATGCCGGAGGCGGAAATGATGACCTTGGGGGTCTTATCCTCGTTTATCGCTTTCGATTCCTCCTGACTGACTGCGGTGTGCAGTCCGGGGAAGAAGATGGGGTTCTTGCCGGATCGGATGAGCGCCGCCATCTCCTCATCGACATAGGTCGTGTCGCACTGTAGGAAGATGCCGGTGGCTTCAATGGCGAGGGGGCTGTCGATGTAAACGGGGAAATCGTCGTGTCCGCGGACGAGCCCACGCTCCTTTATCGCACGAATAAAGTACAGCATTTCCTGCGTTCTGCCCACGGCAAAGGCAGGAATGACGACATTGCCGCCACGGTCGAGCGTGCGCTGAATGTAGTGCGCAAGCGTGGCGATGTAATCGGGACGGCCGCCATCGTGGTTGCGGTCGCCGTAGGTGGACTCGATAAGCAGGTAGTCGGTGTCTGCAATGTGCTTCGGGTCGCACAAAATGGGCTGGTTGAGGTTGCCGATATCGCCGGAGAAGACCATCTTTTTCTCGCACTCGCCCTCGTGCAGCCATGCCTCAATGGCGGCAGAGCCGAGCAGGTGACCGACATCGGTAAAGCGGACAGTTACAGCGTTATTTATCTGCACCATGCTGCCGTATTCGCAGGGGCGCAGGAGCTTCAGAAGCCCGTCGACATCGTCGAGATCGTAAAGCGGCTGCACCGGCGGCTCGCCACGGCGCTCGGCCTTGCGGGACTTCCACTCGGCATCGGACATCTGAATGTGCGCACAGTCACGCAGCATGATATCCAAAAGTGAGCAGGTCGCCGAGGTGGCGTAAACGCTGCCCCTAAAGCCGTTTTTGTACAGCAGCGGCAGGTTGCCTGAGTGGTCTATGTGCGCATGCGTGACGAGCACAAAGTCTATCGCCGAGGGGTCGACGGGCAGCTTCTGGTTAACGAAAATGTCCTTGCCTTGCTCCATGCCGCAGTCGACAATGCCCTTTTTGTCGCCGACCTCGATAAGCGTGCAGCTGCCGGTGACCTCATGTGCCGCACCTAAAAATGTTATCTTCATAGCGTGCCTCAAAGCTCCGGCGTCCACTCATCCCCGACACCGGAGGCGGGGACGGCGGTGAGCTGACGGTAGTAAAGCGAGTAGGAAAGCTCCATGTACGGCAGCAGGAACACATAGCCGACATAGCCCAGAACACTGACGCCGAACAGAGTGATGCCGAGGCTTCCGCCGAAGCCGTCGACAAAGCCGATGAGCAGCGCCCAACCGAAGAAGCTGAGGTCAAACACGAACAGCTCCCACTTGTGACCCTTCATAAGACGCTTGCTTTCCCTAATGCAGTCCATGACGCTCATCTCGGGGTGCTCAAGCAGCAGGTAGATGGCCATGCGGTAGCGATACATCGCAATGATGCCCGGGAAGACGAAAAGCAAAGACCACAGGAAAATGAAGAAGCCCTCAACGATGTACAGCCAAATCACACGGAAGAACATCGCAAAGCCGTCAAACAGATTCCAGTAGCTTGCGCCGCTGCCGTCGATGGTGCGCAGCGTGAAGATGACAAAGCCTGCGGCGATAACGGCCTCCACGGCGGTAAGCAGAAGGTCGAGCAGTCTCGCCATCGGAGTGGGACCCTCTCTCGTGAGAGCAGCAAAAAATGCGTCAAAGTCAATGTTATTGATCATGTCGTAAGCATCCGGGCGAAGCAGACCGTTTGCATCGTACAGCCCCGAGCCTCCCATCACGGCAGCGTAGGCCTTGGCGAGGGGCTCACCCACGAGCTTGTAGGACAAGACGGCGATAACCATAAGGATGACAACATAAACGATCGTCACCAATACGGGCTTGGGCTTTGAGTTTCGCATAAGGCTCTTTGCCTGAGCCTTCATCTGTTTTCTGGTCATTTCTAACCTCCGTTATATTTATGATGATAAGCTATTATACCATTAAATTTTGCCGATGGATAGCTAAAGCTGTAAAATAAAAATAATAATTGACGAGCGCAGAATTAGCTTGACAACTTACGCCTTTGGTGCTATTATTGTCTGGCATTGAAATTTGCGCGAGTGGTGGAATTGGCAGACTCGCTAGATTCAGGTTCTAGTGCTCACTCCGGGCGTGCGGGTTCAAGTCCCGCCTCGCGCACCAAAAAGTCAAGTTGAAAGACTTGGCTTTTTTTAACGAAGTAAGTAATTTCGGAGACTGATATGGATATAATACGCATAACAAAAACCGGCTCTGAGCTGTACACTAAGGCGATGGAGCTGTACAAGATAAGCTTTCCCGAGCATGAGCAGAGACTGCCCGCTTCGCAGGCCGAGATAATTGGCAATAACGCCTATCATTTTGACGCAGTCTGTGATAACGGTAAGTTTGTGGGCGAGGTATTGTACTGGGATATCGGCGGGGCGTACTATATCGAGCATTTTTGCGTTCTGCCGGAAAAGCGCAACATGCACTACGGGCAGCGGATACTTGATGCATATTCCGACATGCCGCTGATACTTGAGATCGACCCGCCGACGGACGAGACGGCGCAGCGGCGCAAGCGCTTTTACGAGCGCTGCGGCTTTGCCGAAAACCCGTACAAGCACATCCACCCACCGTACCGCAGGGAAAACTCCGGCCATGAGCTCGTTGTTATGAGCTCGCCCGAGCCGCTGACACCCGAGCAATACGAAGCCTTCCGGCGCTTCCTGCACGATGTCGTGATGAAAAACGCATACTAAAAACCACCTCCCCAGAGCTTTCGCTCGGGGAGGTTTTGCGTTATAGCTTCACATCACGCTGCTGGGAGTTGTAGACCTTATTCAAAATCGGTCTTACGCCGTAGTACAGCAGCTTGTTATCGAGGTTAAACCAGTATATGAGCATCGAGGCGGGAATGATGCTTAAAACGCCGATTAAAAGCTTCTTTTTCATCGTGCTTACCATCCTTCGTAATCGTCAAAATCAACAAGGCTTGCGTCGAGGGGCTCCTCCTGCAGAACTGCGGTCATGTAGTCGGAGAACTGTCTGCGCATCTCGTTGCGGCTTATCGTGCGGTGGTCGAACATGTCGTTCTGCACCCAAACAAGGTGCTTACCCTTATCCTTGGCCTGATCGTTCACGACACCGGCAAGACCCATTGCGCCCTTGCAGGTGATATCGTCGTAAACAAGGACGATATCGCAGTTGAACCTCTCGGCTTCGTCCCACACCTCAAGCAGGTGCTTATATCCGCCGGTGAGGTGGCGGCGCATAACGCCTCGCTCGTAGTTGTGAGCAATATCGATGAGTGCCTGATCAAGGTTATCCTCGCTCATGATGACATTGCCGGAGAACATGTCCATCTGCGCTGCGACCAGAACGCCCCAGCAGTTGTATGCCCATGTGTTGAAGTCAACATAGTAGCAGCCCGGGCCGCCCCAGGTTATCATGCGGTGGCGAGCCTTATCGAAGCTGACGACCTTGTTCTTGTACGCCTTTTCGGCAATTTTAAGCGCCTTTTTGGCGGCTTTGTCGATGTACGGCATACTGCCGCCGGAGAAGGTGAAGTAGAATGCGTGGAACAGCGGGGAGATGACATGACCGAAGGCGGTGTACGGCGTTTTGGCGTACTCCCAGACCTCAAACTCGTTGCGCACCTCTTTGTTGTGCTGCTTCATTATCTCAAAAAACGCCTTTTCGTCGAACTTCTCTCCGGTGGTGTCCTCAATGAATTTGATGACCTCTTTCATCTGCGCAAGAGCGTACTTATCGGTCGCTTCGTCCTCCCAGCGCATGGGGATGCCGGCAACGGTGGTGGGTATCTTGATGCGGCGCTCGATGAGCTGGCTGTTCATGGTCGATGAGTCGCAGGGCATGTTGTTCGTGACAAGGCATGCGCCGACCTCGGGGTAGTCGTCGTTTATCGCAACACCTGCGGCGTTTGCGCTCAGGCGGCAGGAGTCGGCGGGAAGACCCACGCTCTCCATGATATCCATGTAGTACGGTGCAAGGTTCTGATCCATATAGGTGCCCAGAAGTCCCTGCAAAACCTCGAGCGGCAGAGCCTTGAGGTTGGGGAAGCCTGCAACTATCTCGGGACACATGGTCTGCTCGAGCATGACATATTTCTCGGCATTTTTCGTGTCGCCGAAGCGGCGGTCGCCTATCATGCTGTCGGCTATCATGCCGGTCGCACCCTTCATGATGGCGTGCATCTGCGTGTGCGAGACACGAAGTGCCGGGCCACGCATACCGGCGGTGCACTTATCTATCATGTGCAGCGTACCCATGTATGCGCCGAACCAGCGGTACTCGAACAGTCCCTTGACGATGCGAACGGGGGACTTGGTGATGAACTTTGCGAGTATGCCGAGGTTCACTACCCACTGAAGGTAATCGTAAAAGGTGTCCTTAAGGCCACGCCATTCACGGTGCTTTGCGATGCCGCTGCCCTTGTAAAAGCGCTTTGCTTCGTTAGCCATTACTCGTTACCTCCCTGAATTTTCTTTATCTCGATGCTCTCGACAAAGGCCTGAAATCTCGTGCGGAGCTGGCCTGCCGAGGCCATGGTGTATTCCTTTTCAACGCCGATGCAGGGGATGCCCTCGACCTCGTTCATGTCGTGCACGCCCATGACACGCTCATAGCTCCAAAATTCGCAGAACTTCATTTGCAGGTACAAAACGCCGTCGGCCTTGTAGTCGTTAACAAGCTGCTTGAGGTAGCCTCTGCGCTGAAGCTGCTTTTCCTTGTTCATGAAGCGGGGACACTCGCTAGTCGAAAGATAGTGACGGGCGACGGCTGTAAGTGCGCTCTCACCGTCCTTTACCTCGATCTGCTCTCTGCCGGGCAGCGAGCCGTAGCAGTAGCGGTCGGCGGCAACATATATGCCGCAGTCCTCTAAAAGCTTCGTAAACTCGGGGTCATCGACCTCGGAGCCGGTCACGACCAAACGGGCACGGTACCTGGACTTTGCATCCTTTCTGCGCTTTTTGATCTCCGCTAGGGTCTCCTTGAGCTTATCTATTATAAGATACTGCGGGCAGACCTCGGAAACAAGCTGTATAACATGGAACTCGTAGCCCGTTACGGGAGGATTATCAAGCTTGCGCAGGTCGCCTATCTCGGTGATGATGCGGCAGATCTCGTTATGCTCCTCGATAGCCTTGCGGATGGCTTCATCGGAGATGTCAACGCCGTAGACCCGATCCAGCGGCTCGAGTATGTACTTGCGAAGCTGCGCTTCGTAGTGCTCATAGGCTGCTTTTGTTGTCACGAAGGGGACATCCATCATGCTCATGAAGAAGTCCGGATTCTGCTCCTTGACAAGGCCCATGATATCGAAGTATTCATGCGCCCTGTGCATCATCTGACAGGTCTCGGACGAGAACATGGCGGACAGAAAGTTATAGCCGCCCTCCATGCTGCGCTCAAGGATGCTGCGGGTGAACGGGCAGGTCTTGTTGGTCATGTAGTAGGTGCCGATGTCGGTGTTTGTCGTGCCGGGGGCACGCAGACGCACCGAGAAGCAGCCGCCGAGATTAAGCAGCACCTCAGGAACAAAGTAGCAGGTGTAGCCCAAAGCCTTTTTTCCCTCGGCGGAAGCCTGCTTGACAAGCTCGTTGTTTGCGTCCTGAAGCAAGCCTTCAAAATAAATCAGATGCTTTAGATCTTTCATATGATCCTCCTCACACAAATAAAAGAAGCCCATGGGACTTCCGATAGCACATGATAATGCGAATAGGCACAATTGAATATTAGCATATAGACATTTTTGTGTCAAAAAGAATTATGAATGCGGGATAAAAATATGAAAAGCAGCAGATGCAAACGCATCTGCTGCTTTTTGTTATCCTATCTCGTCGAGTATTTCGGCGGTGCGGGCATCGAACACGGCGCTGCGTGTGACACCGAACACTTTATAGGTGACGATGTACACCGGCTCGCCGTTGCGGGTGCTGCGTGTGACATGCACATCGTCGAGCACCGCATCGACAAAGCCAAAGGTTTTCTTGAATATCTTCAAAATGTCGTCGGCACTGAGGAGACCGTCGTCCTTGTTGTCATCCTTTTTGCCGGAGCTGCTGTCTGACTTGCCGTGCTTTTCGTGGGCGAGCACCTCGCCGGTCGAGGCGGAAACGATGTACTTATGCGTTGTTCCGTTTTCGGTATACACTATCTCGTAGGCAAGCTGCTCGGCGTAGCGAATGATGCTCTGCGCCGCCGAGGCGCTGTCAACGCCTGCGTCGTGCTTTGCATCCTCTGCGCTGAGGTAGCCGTTTAATTTACCGTAAAACTCAGTCTTGTCGGGCAGAGAGTCGAGGCTTTCCGCAAGGAAAATGAGCTCCTGCACGCTGAGCTTAGTAAGCTCCTCGATATCGAAGTTATCAAGCTTACCGCTGAGCTTTGCTATGAGCTCGGCCTTGCCGTCGGCATCGTCGTCGAGCGACTGATACAGCACGGCGTAGTTAAAGCCCGCACGCTCTGTCGCTTTTTCCACAGAGCCGACTATCTTTGTGCAAAGTGCTTCATTGCCGCCCTGCACCGAGACCAAAACGCCGTTGCTGTTTTCGGTGAGGTAGCCGTCACCGCACAGCTTCTCGGTGAGCACATCGACAGCGTCGGAAACGCTCTTGCCCTTGAGGTCACTCTCGTCTATGAGCGCCTTGGCATCGTCGTTTTTGAGCGTGACGGCGCTTATGCGGTCAAAGCCGTTTACCCTCAGCTCGACTGCGGGGTTTACATCGACGGCGACGATGTATCTATCCGCCGAGAGGTTTGCATATACACCCGCCGCACCCACGATGAGCAGCAGTGCAGCCGCAGCCGACAGTACCGCCTTGAGCGGGGAACGGCGCTTTTTCGCCTCCTGCGCAAAGTCAATGACCGTGCCGTCATCTGCCGGGGACGCATCCACGGCGGCGAGCAGCTCATCGAGCATGTTCGGCGCAATGTCCGAAAGCTCCTGATGCAGCCTGTGTTCAATATTTTCTTTTCTCATAACACATCACCTGCCAGCTTCTCTAGCTTTTTGAGCGATCGGTTGTACTTGTTGATGACCGTGGAAAGGGGCATATCCAAAAGCTTTGCTATCTCACGGTGCTTGAGCCCTGCCGTGATATACAGCGTGACTATCTGCCGTTCGTCCTCGCTGAGCTTACTCAGCAGAGCATTGGCGAGAATTTTGTTCTCGCTGTCGGCAAAGCAGTTTTTCGGGTCGGCAGGCTCGGGAATGCTGTCCGACCACTCGGCGTGCTTTTGCTGTGTGCGGATGTGCGCATACGCAATATATTTTGCGATGCCCAGCACCCATGGCACGGGATCCTTTCCGCATGGCTTATAGGTTTTGGCCGATCTCCACACCTGAATGTAGGTCTCCTGCATAATGTCCTGTGCAGCCTCCGTGTCACGCAAAATGGACAGCGCAAAACAGTATACTGCGTTGTTTGTCTTTAGGTATAGATCAGATAGAGCTGTCTTATCTCCGCCGGCAATTTTCAGGATAATGCTCTCGTCCACTAAGGTGTGCAAGCTCGTTTTCGGCATAGAGCTCACCTCAGTTTGTGTTTTTCGCAACTGCGATCTACTCATTATTGTAAATTGTTCGTCAAAATATCGCAACAAAAATATTTTTCTTGGCTTTGCGATAAAACGCCGGTGTCGAAACAATAGTACACGGAAAGGCGTCATACACCGCCTTCCGAACCAGATCACTGGTCCCCCCACCAAGGAGATCGGCCGCTTCCGGCAAGGCGGCCGATCTAAATTTTAAAAGAGTTTAAAAAATTTTTAATTCCATGCGATATTTTATTATCGAGATGACAATACATATCAGAAAGAATTGTTTAGAAACGAACTTTACCACGTGAAATGTATAGCAAAAATGAGGAGGACCGGCAATATGAAAGCAAAGGCATCGACGGCAAAGCCGTGGCTCAAGTTTTATACCGAGGAGGCTTTGAATGCAAAGCTTCCCGAGGAAACGCTTTACGAGCATGTGCTTAAAAATAATGAGTCTCACCGAGGAAACATCGCCATCAACTATTTCGGCAACAAGATAAGCTACGGCGAGCTTTTGGATACGGCGGATATGTGCGCTGCGTCCTTTGCCGAGCTCGGTATTAAGACCGGCGACATGGTTGCCTGCTGCTCGGCAACGATACCCGAGCTTGCGTTTGCTCTGTACGGCTTAAATAAGCTCGGCGCTGCAATGGTGGCGCTCGATCCCCGCCGCTCACCGAGCGAGATAAAGGAGTTTATAGTAAGCTCCGGTGCAAATGTCCTGCTGCTTCTTGATCTGGCATATGAGCATCTTGCGGATATGCTCGATGAGCTTTCGCTCGAGAAGGTCATAATCATTTCGGCGGATAATTACATGTCACCCATTGTGAAGATGCTCAAGCAGATAAAAATGCCCGCACCGGCTGTGCCGATCGGCGGCAGGACGATAAGCTGGAAGGAATTTTTGAAGCTCGGCAAGGACAAGAGCGTGGAAGCTGTGGGATACGGCAAATTTGAGCTCGCTGCCGTGACGCTAACCGGCGGCACGACCGGCATGCCCAAGGGCGTCATGCTCTCAAACGACGGGTTCAACGCCGTTGCGATGGACTTCCGCTACTGCGGCGTTACTTATACCCGCAATCAGCGCTTCCTTGATATCATTCCGGCGTTTTCGTCCTATGGCATCGTTGCAAGCCTGCACATGCCACTGTCGCTCGGCCTTGAGATAGTAATGATCCCGAAGTTTGACCCCGACAAGGTGGGCAAGCTCGTCAAGAAATACAAGCCGTCGCACACTCTGCTCGTTCCTGCGCACTATGAAAAGCTCATGAACAGCAAGGAAATGAAAAACGGCTTTGACCTCAGCTTTTTCCGCACCGCCGGCAGCGGCGGCGACACCATGAACGCAGGTCTGGAGTCGAAGCTCAACGGCTTTCTGCGTGAGCACGGCTGCAAGTTCCCGCTGTCACAGGGCTACGGTATGAGCGAGGTATCCTCGGCGGCATCGTGCTGCTGCAACGGCAATTTCAAGAGCCTGAGCGTCGGTTATCCGCTTTTGACTACAAATGTTGCAATTTTTAAGCCGGGCACGACCGAGGAGCTCGACTACGGCGAGGAGGGTGAGATCTGCATCAGCGGCCCGTCCGTTATGCTTGGCTATCTCAACAATCCCGAGGAGACCGAGAAGGTCATGGTAACGCACCCGGACGGCACCGTGTGGGTACATTCGGGCGACCTCGGCTGCATGGATGAGGACGGCTTTATCTTCATAAAGGGCAGGATGAAGCGCATGATAACCCGCTTTGACGGACATAAGATATTCCCGGTGCAGATAGAAAGCGTCATCGGCATGGTCAGCGATGTGCAAAGCTGCGCCGTTGTCGGTGTTGCGGACACCGAGCATGCGCAGGGCATGCAGGCTCTTGCGGTGGTGAAGCTGCGTCAGGGCGCAGATGAGACTGCCGTCCGTGAGATACTCAAGGAAAAAATGGAGACCGAGCTTGAAGACAGGGGCAGACCCAAGTTCCTGCACTTTGTCGAGGAAATGCCGCTGGCGGGTATGGGCAAGATAGACTACAACAAGCTGGCAGCGGACTTTAATTCGTTCAGAAACGCAAATATTGCGGTTTGAAACAGAGAAAGGAATTGACGGAATGAAAAAGACATTATCCATCGTACTGTGCGTCGTGATGCTGTTTGCGCTGACTGTGCCGGCATTTGCGGCATCGGGCAAGAACTATTACAACTACGAAAACTACCTGTGTCTCGGAGACAGCATCGCCGTTGGCTACGGCCTGTCAAGAGACGGCAACCCCACAAAATGCGACCAGACACCCGAGGATCTGGCTGCATCCTCGGATAACAAGTATATCTTCCGTGGTTATGACTTCTCGGTCGCTCCCAATGCATATCACTCGCTCGTTGCCGATGAGCTTGGTGCAAATCTTTTCATGTGCGCAAGAAGCGGCATCCGTGCGGTCGAGCTCAGATATATGCTTGAAGGCGTGTTCAACGACTATGACACGAATTTGATCTGGGATAACACCTACTTCGACACCGACGGCAACGGCTTTGGCTTGAACGATCTTGATAAGCTCAATGCGCAGATAGGCTACCCCGAGAAGGTTAAGCAGGCAGACCTAATTACAATCAATGTCGGCTCGAACGATGTGTTTTCCCTCACCATGGTCGAGGTGATGGCGGAGCTTACGAAGGACAGCTCGAATCCTACGCTCAACGCCCTCAAGGAATATCTTGAAAAGACCGGCAATATCGGTGCGGCCTTCGGAAAGCTTATAGACGCATATCAGTCCATGGGCAAGATCGCTGATCTTGCGCAGGCGCTGACGATTACGCTGAACAAGACATATGAGCAGTTCACCGTCAACTACAGCGCCGTCATCGATAAGATATACGAGATAAACCCCGATGTTACCGTTGTCGCACTCGGCGTGTACAATCCCTTTGCCGACCTCCATCTCTCCGCAGAAAGTCAGCTTGACCTCAGCGGCATCACGGCACCCGTCGTGACTTCGATAAATACCCACATTAAAGGCCTCAAGCTGACCTACAGCAACTACTACTACGCCGATATCGTCGGTACGCCTACCTACCCCATGAACTATGATGACCAGTATTTCTGGGAGTACTTCAATCTGAAAATGCATCCCACCATCGAGGGTCACAAGTACATAGCAGAGAAAATTTTTGATGCACTGCCCACGGCTCCGCTCGCCGCACCCGCAGTCGCCGCAGGCAACGATGCTGCCACCGGCAAGATCACGCTCAGCTGGGCGGCAGTCAAGGGCGCCGCAAGCTACGATGTTTACCGCTCGCTGACCAAGTACGGCCCGTTCGTGAAGATGACCTCTACCGATGGAACAGGCTGCACCGACACCTCCGCAAAGGTCGGCTACACCTATTACTACAAGGTGAGAGCCGTTGCCGCCGACGGGACAAAGAGCGATTACAGCACCGTCGTCTCACGCACCTGCGACTGCGCAGCACCCGTTATAAAGGGCGGCAACAATGCCTCTACCGGCAAGGTCACGCTGACTTGGGACAAGGTCTCCGGCGCAAAGGAATATGTTGTCTATCGTGCTAATTACTCAAATGGCACATACACCAAAATGTTCACCACCAAGAACACAAGCTACACCAACACCACGGCAAATGCAGGCTACACCTACTACTACAAAGTCAAGGCGATATCCTCTAAAACTTCCGACGCAGACTCAGCTTTGAGCGCAATGGTCACCCGCACCTGCGACTGCGCAGCACCTGTCGTAAAGATCGCACTCAACTCCGACGGCCACCCCAAGCTCACATGGGACAAGGTCACCGGTGCAGATAGATACTGGGTCTACCGCTCGACTGACGGCAAGAACTTCAGCTACTACTACACCGCCAAGACGACCTACTTCAACAACAACTCCGCCACTGCCGGTGCTACCTACTACTACAAGGTCATGGCAGTCTCCGCCCGTTCAAGCTACGCAAATTCCGCAATGAGCTCGGTCGTATCGATAACGGCAAAATAAAATGAAAAACTCCGAACCAAACGGTTCGGAGTTTTTTCGTATCAATATTGGATGAAATGCTGCTTTGGCTTTGGTCGGTACTTAACGCCCGACACAAGTCCGACAGCCGAGAACATTGCAACGATAGATGAGCCTCCGTAGCTGAAAAACGGGAGCGTGATGCCGATAACAGGGGAGATGCCCATGCACATGCCGACATTGATGAAGGTCTGGAACGCCAATGCAGCGGCAACGCCGAAGCAGATGAGCATACCGAAGTTTGAGCCCGAGCGCACGCCGATGACGCAGCAGCGAATGATTATTATTGCCAGCAGGACGATGATGATAATGCAGGCTATCATACCCATCTCCTCGCCAATGGAGGCGAATATGCAGTCGGTGTGCTTTGCGTCAAAGTTGCCTTGCGCAAAGAGGCCGTTTCCGCGGCCTACACCCGTAAGTCGACCGGAAGCCAGCGCTTCCTGCGTTCTGCGTGTCTGCCATGTGATGCCTGTGCCCGCAGGGTCGATGACATCGGGAATATACGGCGCAAGAATTCTGTTTTTCTGATAATCCGCAAGAATGAAATTCCAAAACAGTGGTATCATTGCGGCAACTGCCGCTGCTGCTAAACCCAGCCAGTACCATGCAACACCGGAGGCGATGAACATAACGATGAATATGGCAAGGAAGATGATCGCACTGCCAAGGTCCTTGGAGACAACGACGATGAGGCCGAACAGAAGCGCCCAGTGCATTGCAAGCTTTACGACGGAGCCAAACTTGTTGAGCACATGCCGCTCCTTATAAACCGTCATCTGCTTTGCCAGAAGGACGATGAATATGACCTTGACTATCTCCGACGGCTGAAGGCCGATGCCGAAGAAGCGGTACCATGCTCTGTTGCCGGTGCCGTCATCGTGGCCGAAGAAGAGAAGGCCGCAGATGATGAGGACATTGAATATCGTCAGGTATATCCATTTGTCGGCGATGAGGTCGGGGTCAATGACCGTAAAAACGATGAATGCGCCGATGCCGAGGAGCATTGCAAAGCCCTGCACGATGACATACTTACTCGTATGCTCGCTGGCCGTGACGCCTTGGATGGCGTAGATGCCGAACAGGGTGCATATAAGACACATAACGAGCAGGAACATGTCCGCCCGCTTTAAAAAGTTTTTGATATACGGGGAAAGTTTATTTATCAGACCCACCGCCTTTCATTAAGCATATACAAATATCACACGAGTTCATTTTGTATTTTAGCACATAATTCCCCTTTACGCAATGAGCTATCTTGTGGTATAATGCGAATTTAGAAAACGACCATTTTCGAGGTGAGGCAGATGCAGACATTTATAAGCCGCAGCGAGGCACAGACCGAGGCTGTGGGCGAGCAGTTTGCAAAAAGCCTTCCCGACGGAACGGTCGTTGCCATGTACGGCGACCTCGGTGCGGGAAAGACCGCATTTGTCCGCGGTATGGCACGGGGCATGGGATTAACTTGCCGTGTCTCGAGCCCGACCTTCACCATCGTCAACGAGTATTGCGGCGAGCGTGAGCTTATCCATTTTGATATGTACAGGCTCAATGATTCCGACGAGCTTTTTGATATCGGCTGGGAGGACTATCTCGCCAGAGGTGCGGTGTGTGCAGTCGAGTGGTCGGAGAAGGTCGATGATGCCTTTTACGGCGACGAGACCGTTGTGCGCATCGAAAAGTTAGGCGATACCGAGAGAAAGATAACCATTGAGGAGGGCGGAAAGTAATGCTAATTCTTGCACTTGAATCTTCTGCAAAGGCTGCGTCCGTTGCCCTCATGCAGGATGATGCGCTTATCTGCCAGTACAGCCAGTGCAGCGGCCTTACCCATAGCCGCACGCTGCTGCCCATGGTGGAGGACATGTTAAAAAATACAGATATTAAGCTTGCCGATGTTGACCTTATCGCTGTCGCTCACGGCCCGGGCTCGTTTACGGGTATCCGCATTGGGGTATCCACCGTAAAGGGCTTGGCTTGGGCGTCGGATAAAAAATGCGTCGGCGTTTCTACGCTTGCGGCCATGGCGTGGCACGGAGTGTCGGCCGGCGGACTTGTCTGTCCCGTGATGGACGCACGGCGCTCGCAGGTTTATAATGCGCTGTTTGAGATAAAGGACGGCTGCCCCGAAAGACTGTGCGCCGACAGGGCGATTTCACTCTCGGAGCTTGCGGCGGAGCTTAAATCGCAAGACCGTGAGGTGTTCCTTGTGGGCGACGGCGCAGCGCTCAGCTATGAGTATCTCAAGAACGAGGGCATAGCCTGCCGTGTCGCACCGCAGAACCTCGTGTATCAGAGCGCATGGGGCGTGGGCATGGAGGCTTTGAGAGCAAAGCCCGGCACCGCCGATGATCTGCTGCCGGTGTATCTGCGCCTGTCGCAGGCCGAGCGGGAGCGTCAGGAGCGCCTGCGCAAGGAATAATAAGTCAATAAGAAATTTAATATAATGTTAGGAGAAAAAACATGAGCAAGGTTTGCGTATTCGACCATCCCCTTATCCAGCACAAGCTGTCCATCCTCAGAGAGAAGAGCACCTCCGTCAAGGAGTTCCGTGAGCTTATCTCCGAGATAGCGATGCTGATGTGCTACGAGGCAACAAGGGATCTTCCTCTTGAGGAGATCGAGATCGAGACCCCCGTTGCAAAGGCAAAGGTCAAGCACATTGCCGGCAAGAAGTTAGCGATAGTCCCCATCCTCCGTGCCGGTCTCGGCATGGTTGACGGTATGGTCAGCATGATGCCCAATGTCAAGGTCGGACACATCGGCCTGTTCCGTGACCCCGAGACGCTCGAACCCGTGAAGTACTACTTCAAGATGCCCCCCGATATCGATGAGCGTGATGTCATCGTTGTTGACCCCATGCTCGCAACCGGCGGCTCGGCATCCGCAGCCATCCAGTTCCTTAAGGACGACGGCGTTAAGCACATCAAGCTCATGTGCATCATCGGTGCTCCCGAGGGCGTAAAGCGCATGCAGGAGGATCACCCCGATGTGGATATCTTCGTTGCAGCTCTTGACGACCACCTCAACGAGCACGGCTATATAGTCCCCGGCCTCGGCGATGCCGGCGACCGCATCTTCGGCACTAAGTAATTTAGACATAGAAAAAATCCGACTTCGTAAGAAGTCGGATTTTTTGCGTTTACGCCGCTTGACGCTTAGAGAAAGTTTCGACTGCGGCAAGGCCAAATACGATGCATAGGATGCACGACACGGCAATCGAGAGGTACGCCATCGGAATTACATTGCCGAAAAGCTTTGCAGGGAAGTATTCGCTCCATATCGGAACGCCCCGTATGATGTATGTCGGCAGGAACATGCAGACATTCGTCTTGAAATGCACTATCATCGGCACGATGAGGACGGCAGCACCCAAAATGACTGTTACGAACATACTTTTCGTGAGCTCCGACAGCAGCATGGCGATAAACCCGACAAGCAGCGCACCGACAAGGCAGGTGCCGAGCTCAACGATGACCGCCTGACCGAATGTCCACAGATACGGCGAGGTGATATTGCTGCCGGATGCCTGCCATATCGAGCTAAAGCCGTGAGTGCCGAAAAACGAGAATGCGTAGATGATGATGCCTGCCGACATCACAAACCAAACGAGAAGGCAGTACAGCATACCGGCGCAAAGCTTTGCCAAAGCGACAGAGCGGCGGCCTCGCTTTGACGAGAGTATCAGCGAATCGGTTTTCCTGCTCCGCTCACGGGCAAACAGCGGCGCAAGCCCGACGAGCACGGGGATGCCAACGGTAAATGGAGCAAACTCCTCCATTCCGTTTTGTATGTTCGAGTACGCCCAGTCGTAGTCATAATAGGCGGTGTAGTCGTTTATAAGGCGGTCGTAGCGTGCGCTTATGTCGGCGCACACCTCGGCGTCCGAGCGGTTTACCTCGAGCAGCCTATCCCGAATTGCCGCTGCATGCTCCTTGAAGCCTGCAGCCTCAACGGCGGACTCGATCACACCGTATTTGAGACTTCCCTCCGTGTTGAGAAACATGGTCGGATTTGACATCCGCACTTCGATCTCCTTTGGCGACCAGCCCTCATCTGCCAGCGCGGTGCGGAACTGTTCGAGCATCTCGTCAGACTCACGGTACTGCGGATCGTCAAAAATGACCTGAGCCTCCGCCTTGCGCTCTGCGATCCACTCGTCATCTATCACACCGCTTCGCTCGATCGCAGCGTCTCTCATTTCATACAGCCGCTGCATTTTGCCGTCACTTTCGGCATATATAGCACCCTGCTGCTGAAATACGGCGTATACATTCACAACGAGCATCACGGCAAGCGTGATGAAGGTCATGGGCGTGAAGATCTTTCTGAATTCAAGCTTTGTAAGGCTCATCGGAAAGCTCCTTTCTGAAATAGTAAAGGTACAGATCCTCAAGCTTCGGTTCGGCGGGGACGGCGTTCTCAACAGGGCGCACCTCGGACACTATGCGCAGCACCGCTCCGTCCCCGTCATGCGTATTGTGCAGGTTCGTGACAACATGTCTTGCCGCAAGCTCGTCGGCGAGCTTGGGCGAAACGGCGCACTCCCAGACCATGCCGTCAATGGCGGAGCAGATGCCGTCGGCAGCATCGTTGAGCATTGCAGAGCCGTTTTTCATCAGAACGATGCGGTCGGCGATGTACTCGACATCGGAGACGATGTGCGTTGACAAAAGTATGATGCGTCCGTCGGAAAGGCTGCTTATGATATTGCGGAATTTCACCCGCTCGGCGGGATCGAGACCGCTTGTCGGCTCGTCGAGAATGAGAATCTTCGGGTCGTTTAGAAGCGCCTGCGCAATGCCGATGCGCTGCCGCATGCCGCCGGAGTATGTCCGCAGCTTTTTGCCTGCAACATGGCTCAGCCCCGTGAGCTCCAAAAGCTCGTCGCAGCGCTCCTCGGCCTGAAACCTCGTCATGCCCTTGAGGGCGGCAAAGTACATGAGAAAGTCACGCCCCGTGAAGCTAGGGTAGTAGCCAAAATTCTGCGGCAGGTAGCCCAATAGGTCACGGTAGCCCTCGCCGAGGGCGAAAATGTCCTCGCCGTTGAGGGTGATGCTGCCGCCGGTCGGGGTCGAGACGGTACATATCATGCGCATAAGCGTCGTCTTTCCCGAGCCGTTAGGACCTAGCAGCCCGTAAATGCCGTCGTGAAGCTCAAGTGACAGGGCGTTCACGGCAAGCTTGTCTTTGTACCTTTTTGAAACGCTGTTTATAGATAGTTCCATATGCTTTTTCCCTTTCTGCTTTCGATGTCCGAAAGCTCGTGCCATGTCTGCGCCGCCAGCAGCACAAGGCTCACGGCGCAAGCAAGCGCCCACACGCCGGTGCTCCAAACGACCGACAGGCACACGATGCCGAGTGCTGCCGATATAACGAGCGACAGCGAAAGTGCGCCCGCTCGGCTGCGTACAAACGGCAGCAGCCGAAGCGCAAGCAGCGTCAAAAAGCTTGACGAGAACAGCAGCGCAGCGCCCATGATCAGCGGCAGTGCAAGTGCTGTGCCGAACTTGCTTGAGACGATGACCGCCGTGAGCGTAAGACCCAAAAGATCGGCGCAGGCGATAATGAGCATGCGTGCGGCAAGAAGCTTTGCCCCGCTTATGCGGCAGCTGCGCTCAATTTCGCTCATGCTGCACGAAATGTCACGCAGCAGCTCCGGACAGCCGAGCGCATTTGCAGCCCCTGCGTAGACGAGCACCGCAAACCGTGCGCTTTCCTTGCCGCTGCCGGTACTCAGCAATATGCACACGATGACAACGAGCTGCACCGCCCAGTAAAGCGACGAAAAGTGCGCAAGCTGCAAGCCGAGCAGTCGGCCGAGCGGCATTTTGGCTAAGCGCATACTACGCATTTTGCGCTGCCCGAGGCTTATCGTGCACTCAAGCGCACCGGCAGGCGGTGCGGGCACATCGTATTTAATATCCATAGCCTTCTCCCTCCGATTCAAGCAGTCTGCGCAGCTTTTCCATCCCCAGCCGCAGGCGGGATTTCGCCGTTGCCGTCGAAACGCCGGTGACGGCGGCAATGTCACGCAGCTTCATGTCGTGCCAGTAGCGCAGTATTACGGCGTCCCGCTGCTCGTCCGGCAGCAGGGCGATCGCACGGCGGACATTTTCCGCACTGTCGTTTTTGAGCGTCTGCATCTCCGCTCCGTCGGACACGGCGGCGTTCTCCGTGAGCGGCGCATTTTCGGGCTTTTTGCGGCGGTAATGGTCGTTGCAGACATTGACGGCGATGGTAAGCAGGTAGTTTGTGAATTTGCCGGTCACCGAGTAGCGCCCCACGGCGGTGACGAGACGGAGGAACACCTCCTGCGTGAGGTCGGCGGCAAGTGCGGCATCGCCGCAGCGGCGGTAGCAAAAGGCGTAGATGTTCTCATAGTGCCGCCGCACAAGAGCATCAAACGCCGCCTCGTCGCCCTGCTTTATCCGCCGTATCAGTATTGCGTCCTCCACCTGCTCACCTCCTGCCTCTGAATAAATAAACGCAGCTATCGCAAAAAGGATCAAAAAAATTTCAAATTGAGCTTACCATACATTTCAAGACATAACAATGCCCACCGTGCGTTTGCACAGTGGGCATTGTTATAGAGCATTTTATTTGCTTATCGTTATTGGGTCGAAGATAACGGAATCGCCGTTATAGGTGTCGGGCTGCACATGAATGGTCAGGTATTTTACATTCGAGATATCCAGCTCATATTCGGTCGAGAAATTCTCATATGTCATTTTTGCCGTAGAGCCCAAAAACTCGTCCCCGTCATAAAACTCGACATATATAACACCGCTGATCATGTCGTTTACATCTGCATAAAGCTTGCAGTTTAGCTTGCTGCACTTGCCGTCCAAGTCATATCTGACCCAGCCACGCATCATTTCATAGCAGTTTTCGTGGCGATAGCCTGCATCATCCGTATAGTCCGACAGATAGCTGGGCTCTCTGTTTGAGCTGTACACCGGCAGGTCAAACAGCCTTATCGTTTTGTCATCCTTTTTATAACCGTTGTCGAGATCGTCCGTCGATGTGCCGTCGGATGAAAGCATGGGTATGACCTCTTTGTAGCTGTCGCCGCATTTTTTGCATGTGTACTCATTGTAGCCGTTCTCGTTTGCGGTCGGTGCGGAATAATCGGAAGCATAGTAGTCATGTGCACAGTCTTTCTTGCTGCCGCCGCAGCCGGATAACGCAACGGATACGGCCAAAACCAGTGCAAGCAGTCTAAGCTGTTTTCTCATTCTGTACACCTCAATCCTTTTTGCTCTTTGCTATTGCACTGATGAGCATTACAAGTCCGATGATAAACAGGGCAATGCCACCGTAGAAAGCGACGGATATCAAAATTTCCTCGGATGAATCGAGCTGACCGAACGCCGATGAGAGCTTGTAGTCGAGGCTGTTCATCGAATTGTAGCCGAAAAGTGCCGCTACCGCACCTAAAACCGTGAATATTGTACCTCTGAGTTTCATTTTGTCCTCCATCATTTCTCGTGAATTTTTTGTGTGCCTAGCTGAATAATACCATTTTCGACCTCGCTTGTCAATAAAACTATACATATGCTGATAATTTATTATCCACATGTGTAAACTACAATGGACACGAGGTGGTGTTATGATAAGCGATAGAATTAAACAGCTCAGGGAGACTGCCGGTTATTCTCAGGCACAGCTTGCAAAAAAGCTGGATGTGACCCGCAGCTCGGTAAACGCTTGGGAAATGGGCATTTCTACGCCGACTTCTCAGTATATAGTTGCCATGGCGGGGCTTTTCCATGTGCAGGCAGACTTCCTGCTCGGGATAAATGACGAACTGACCCTGTCCCTCGGCGGCTACTCGACCGAGGAGGTAGAGCTCATTTTCAGTCTGCTGAAATATTTTGATAAGCAAAAATCGTCGTACAATAATTAATATGCAAACAAAACAACACCGAAAATGAATTTTGTCATTTCCGGTGTTGCTTCGTTTATTCATCGAGCTTGAGGACGGCGAGGAAGGCTTCGGTCGGAATGGAGACCGTGCCGAGCTGGCGCATCTTCTTTTTGCCCTCTTTCTGCTTTTCAAGCAGCTTCTTTTTACGGGTGATATCGCCGCCGTAGCACTTTGCAAGGACATCCTTGCGCATGGCCTTGACTGTCTCACGGGCGATTATCTTGCCGCCGATGGCCGCCTGGATGGGTACCTCGAACAGCTGACGGGGGATGTTGTCCTTGAGCTTTTCGCAGAGCTTCCTTGCACGGGCGTAGGCCTTGTCCTTGTGCGCAATGAAGCTGAGCGCATCGACCTGATCGCCGTTTAAAAGCAGGTCTACCTTCACAAGCTCGGACGGCTTATACTCGCTCAGCTCGTAGTCGAGCGAGGCGTAGCCCTTGGTGCGGGCCTTGAGGGTGTCGAAAAAGTCGTAGATTATCTCGTTGAGCGGCATATCGTAGCGCAGCTCGACGAGGTTCGAGTCAAGATACTGCATGTCCTTGTACTCGCCACGCCTGTCCTGACACAGGGGCATGATGTTGCCGACATAGTCGTTGGGAGTGATGATCGACACCTTGACATACGGCTCCTCGGCGTGCTCGATGTTCGCCGGGTCGGGGTAGTTGTGGGGGTTGTCGACCATGACGATGCTGCCGTCGGTTTTGATGACTTTATAAATTACGCTCGGCAGGGTGGTGACAAGCTCAAGGTCAAACTCACGCTCGAGGCGCTCCTGAATGACCTCCATGTGCAGCATCCCGAGGAAGCCGCAGCGGAAGCCGAAGCCGAGTGCGACCGAGCTTTCCGGCTCAAACGACAGGGAAGCGTCATTGAGCTGGAGCTTTTCCAGCGCATCACGCAGGTCAGGGTATTTGCTGCCGTCCTCGGTGTAGATTCCGCAGTAGACCATCGCCCGGGCGGGGCGGTAGCCGGGCAGAGCGTCGGCACAGGGGCGGGATGCCTCGGTCACGGTGTCACCCACCTGCGTGTCGGCGACATTTTTGATGCTGGCGGTGAAATATCCGACATCGCCTGCGGAAAGCTCGGCGCAGGGCTCAAGACCGATCGGACGCATATGCCCGACCTCGAGCACCTTATAGCGTGCGCCGGTGGACTTCAAAAGCACCTCAGTGTCCTTGCTCACCTTGCCGTCAACAAGACGCATAAAGACGATGACGCCACGGTAGCTGTCGTAAATGCTGTCGAAGATGAGCGCCTTCAGGGGAGCATCGGGGGCGCCCTTGGGGGCCGGGACATTCTTTACGATATCGTCAAGCACGGCCTCGACATTGATGCCGTTTTTGGCGCTTATCTCGGGCGCATCCATGGCGAGAATGCCGATGATGTCCTCAATCTCATGCTTGACCCGCTCGGGGTCGGCGGCGGGGAGATCGATCTTGTTGATGACGGGCAGTATCTCAAGGTCGGCGTCCAGCGCAAGGTAAGTGTTTGCAAGCGTCTGCGCCTCAACGCCCTGCGATGCATCAACAACGAGCACTGCACCCTCGCACGCCGCCAGCGAGCGGCTGACCTCGTAGTTGAAGTCGACATGTCCCGGAGTGTCGATGAGATTCAGTACATAAGTCTCGCCGTCCTTAGCTTTGTAGTTAAGACCGACGGCTCTTGCCTTGATGGTGATGCCGCGCTCACGCTCAAGATCCATGTTGTCTAGGATCTGATCCTCCATGATGCGCTCCTCGACCGCACCGCACAGCTCGATGAGCCTGTCCGACAGCGTCGATTTGCCGTGGTCGATGTGAGCGATTATCGAAAAGTTCCTGATGTGGTCCTGATTTATCACAGCAATTCCTCCAGCGCAGCCTCAGCCTTGTTTGCAAGCACTCTCAACTCGCCGATAAATGCCTTGGCAACATCGGCGCTGCGGTCGATGCCGTTGGGATTGGACGAGCGGCCGAGCAGATAGTCGGCGGTAACATTATAATAATCGCAGACACGGCACACGAAGCCCAGTCCCGGTTCACGGGCACCGTTTTCGTAGTGGCTCAGCAGCGCCTGACTTATCTTAAGGTCGGCGGCAGCCTTGCGCTGGCTCAGTCCGCTTCTGCGTCTTAATTCGGATAGGTTTTTTGCGAAAGTTTTCTGATTATCCATTTATATATCTCCGTACAAGTGATTACAGTCTGTATATTATATCTGTCATTTCGCAGTTTGTAAATAGAAATAGGTCTAAATACTTGAAAAATTTTCGGAGTAGTGATAAAGTCATATAGGAATATTAGCGTAAAACGCAAATATGGAGGAAATTTAAAAATGTTTGAAAATCTCGTTGAAATTCTGAAGAATGATCCCCGCAAGATCGTTTACACCGAAGGCCACGATGCACGCATACTTGAGTCTGCTGCAAGACTTAAAAAGGAAGGCTTCCTGACCCCCATTCTCGTCGGCAATGTCGATGAGGTCAAGGCTGCTGCCGCAAAGGGCGGTTTTGATATCGACGGCCTTGAGATACTCGACCCCCTGACCTACGAGGGCATGGACGCAATGGTCGATGAAATGGTCGCTCTGCGCAAGGGCAAGATGAGCGCCGAGGACTGCCGTGCAGCTCTTTCCAAGGGCAACTACTTCGGCACCATGCTCGTCAAGATGGGTGTTGCAGACTGCCTGCTCGGCGGTGCGACCTACTCCACCGCTGACACCGTTCGCCCCGCACTTCAGCTCGTCAAGACCAAGAAGGGCGCACACCTCGTGTCCTCCTGCTTTATCATGATCCGTGGCGACGAGACCCTCGCAATGGGCGACTGCGCGATCAACATCGACTATCAGGATACCGTCGACAAGGAAGGCAATGTAACCTTTACCGCAGCTCAGAAGCTCGCAGAGGTAGCAATCGCAACCGCTGAGACCGCAAAGGTGTTCGGCATCGACCCGAAGGTCGCAATGCTGTCTTACTCCACCAAGGGCAGCGGCAAGGGCGTAAATGTCGACCTCGTTCGCAACGCCACCGAGGAAGCAAAGAAGCTTGCTCCCGAGCTCAAGCTCGACGGCGAGATGCAGTTTGACGCTGCCGTTTCTCCCGTTGTCGGCCAGCTCAAGTTCCCCGGCAGCCCCGTTGCAGGCTATGCAAACACCTTCATCTTCCCCGAGATCCAGTCCGGCAACATCGGCTATAAGATCGCAGCACGCCTTGGCGGCTTCGCAGCATACGGTCCTATTCTCCAGGGCCTGAATGCTCCTATCAACGACCTGAGCCGTGGCTGCAATGCCGAGGAAGTCTACCAGATGTCCATCATCACCGCCGCCCTCAAGTAATCTAGATTATAACGATGAAAACAGGCAGAGCCGATGCTCTGCCTGTTTTGCAAGAGGTGACTAATGGACAGGGAAGAATATATGGAGCTTGCGCTGCACCTTGCCCGTGAGGCGGCGGTGGCAGGCGAGGTGCCGGTCGGCTGCGTGATAGCCGACGAAAACGGCAAAATTATCGGCAGCGGGCGAAATCGCCGAGAGGAAGAGCATGACGCTTCGGCTCACGCCGAGATCGAGGCAATACGCATGGCCTGCGACGCTGTCGGCGACTGGCGCCTGAGCGGCTGCACCATATTCGTCACGCTCGAGCCCTGCCCCATGTGCGCAGGCGGGATAATCAATTCAAGAATACCGACCGTCGTGTTCGGCGCAAAGGACGAAAACACCGGCTCCTGCGGCAGCGTCATAAACCTATTTGAGGAGCGCTACGGGCACAAACCGGCCGTGTTCGGCGGCGTTAAGGCACAGCAGTCGGCGGAATTATTAAAAAGGTTCTTTAACGAAAAACGGACTTCTCATTGAGAAGTCCGTTTTTTTGTTTGGTGTTAAAAATTATTTTTCTTTGATCGTGCCGTCGGGATTGAACACGGGCAGGGGAGCGAGGGTGATGATATCGTCTCTGTCGGCAGCGTCACCCTCGGCGAGGACTGCCATTCTGCCGACGATGATGCCGCCGGCTGCGGTGACGAGCTTTTCCATAGCACGCAGGCTCTCACCGGTGGAAATGACATCGTCAACAATGAGCATACGCTTGCCCTTAATAAGCTCTGCGTCTGCGGTGTCAATGATAAGTCTCTGAACGCTCATGGTGGTGATGGACTTGACGGAGACTTCAAAAACGCCGGTCATGTAAGCCTTGGGGACCTTCCTTGCGAGGAAGTACTTCTCAGCGCCGCTCTGACGAGCCATCTCGTAAAGCAGGGGAATGGCCTTTGCCTCGGGAGCGATTATGTAGTCATACTCGGGTGCACGCTTTAACAGCTCAGCTGCACAGTGTACGGTCAGTTCTACATCGCCGAACATGACAAAGGCTCCAATGTACAGGTCGTCGGTGACCTTGCACAGGGGAAGCTCACGCTTTAAGCCGGCAATGTCCATTTCGTAAGTCATTATATATCTCCATTCTGCTGCATGGCAGCCTGCCGTGATTAGCGGACACGGCGACCGTAGTAAAAACATTATTATTTTACAATATAAATTCAAAAAATCAAGTGCGGCAAGAAATAATTCACAAAAATTATTAATACAGAGCAGGACGAGCGTGCAAAGAAACTTAACACGGATGTGAATTTTCGTTAACATTTAGGCCAAAAAACTCGACAATAAATTAGCAATGATAAAACGGTTTAAATCACGACAGTGCAATAACTAGTCATAATACCCATATGAAAAGCATTAATGTTGTCAAAAGTGCATAAAACTTTATCGAAGCAAAGCGAAAGTTAATATTTAAACAGCTCAAAAGTATTGAAAAAAGTGTGAATATAGTGTAAAGTCTGTTTATAAATTTGGTGGCTTGTTGATTCGAAATTAACATGCACCGGGTTGTTTCCGTGGCATCACGGGTAAAGGTAATTAAATCACAAAAGGAGAGAAAGTAATGGAAAAAACAAATCGTGAGGGATTTGCTTCCAATTTTGGCTTCATCATGGCTGCTGTCGGTTCCGCAGTCGGTCTGGGCAACATTTGGGGCTTCCCGTACAAAATGGGCCTTAACGGAGGTTTCGCATTCCTCGTAGTTTATCTCGTTCTCGCAGTTTTCATCGGCCTTGCAGTTATGGTCGGCGAGCTCGTCATCGGTCGTAAGACCGGCCTGAGCCCCATTGCAGCATACCGCAAGCTCAGCAAGAAGTTCACCTTCCTCGGCTACATGGCGCTTGCCTGCCCGTTCCTGATCCTCTGCTTCTACATGGTCCTCGGCGGCATGGTCATGCGTTACGCAGGCGGCTACCTGCTGGCTATGTTCGGCGTTGACACCTGGGGTGTTGCCGACATTTCCACCTACTTCGGCGTCTTTACTACCAACGGCACCTCGATGGTCATTTGGACCCTCATCTTCATCGCAATCAATGCAGTCATCGTTGCGGCAGGCATCGGCGGCGGTATCGAGAAGTTCTGCAATATCGGTATGCCCTGCCTGTTCGTTATCCTCCTCATTGTTATCGTTTATGTCGCTGTTCAGCCCGGCGCAATGGGCGGCTATCAGTTCATGTTCGGCGTGAACTTTGAGCCCCTGCAGAAGGACTTCCTTACCGTTCTTAAGACTGCGGCAGGTCAGATGTTCTTCTCACTGTCGCTTGGTATGGGCGCTATGATCACCTACGGCT